>OIZU01000003.1_pt1 | contig 275234 bp, 242 predicted proteins | sample 1588661 | NCBI WGS metagenome assembly OIZU01 (sample SAMN03283257) | human gut metagenome | biome: human-associated habitat; material: feces | host: Homo sapiens | place: USA | collected 2013 | reverse complement strand
GTATAATAGCTTCAAACAGAGTTTGAAGCATTGGAAAAATGCCTGTCGGCGCGAAACGCCTCCTGCCGCAGAGCGGCAACGCCATTTTGGGGATAGGGGTGCTTTGCGCGTATGGTAGATAGCTTCAAACGGATCGTAAAGTTTACTCCCCATGTAGGTTTTCTTTTTCGCCTGTGTACGGGAGGCTGGTTCTTTTCCCTAGCAGAGGCGAATGGCGCATTATGTTTTCTGATTTTTGCCGGCGGGCGGGAGAATGGAAGGATCTTATATGGACGATATGAAGAAACAGGACGTTGTCAGCGGCCTTGTGATTTCTGAAGAGGTGATCGCAGCGATCGCTTTAAACGCTGCGAAGGATGTTGAGGGTGTGAGCGGCTTTGCGGCCCGGCCCAGAGATCTGCAAGCGTTTTTTCATATAGGAGATGATACGCTGAAATCTGTGCGCGTGTGGGTCAATGAAAATGAAATTAAGCTTCATCTATATTTATTGCTCAAAGGCGGTACAAAAATCCCGGCTGTTTCCGCTCAGGTGCAGCGCGCCGTCAAAAATGCGGTGCAGAATATGACGGGGCGGGTTGTTACCAAGGTGAATATTAGCATTGTCGGGGTTGACTTTTCTGAGATCGCGCAAGCGCAAAAGTGATCTTTAAGCCCTCTGCAACGTGGGGAGGAGCAAAAGGCATTTTATGCGGCAAGCCTTCTGGAGCCAGCACAGTTTCGGAGGTTTTCCGGGAAAAGGCCGGTTTGTTTTCTCAGCTGTGGAGGGCTGATTTTATTGAAAAAGTGGAGGACAAGCATGACCAGACGGCAGGCAAGAGAACAGGCGTTTATCTTAATTTTTGAAAAATCTTTTCATCCGGAGATCACGGTGGAAGAGTTGATTTCCATGGCTGTAGAGGCGCGCTATTTGCAAACGGATGAATTCGCGGTTTTGCTTGCCAACACGGCAGATGAACGGCAGCCGGAAATCGATTCCATCATTGAAAAAAATGCGATCGGATGGAAGAAAGATCGTATTTCCCGCGTTTCTCTCTCCCTGTTGCGGCTTGCTCTGTGCGAGATGCTGTTTATTGAGGAAGTGCCGACGAACGTTTCCATCAATGAGGCGGTTGAGCTTGCAAAGCTCTATGCTTCCCAGGAGGATGCCGCTTTTATCAACGGCGTGCTCGGCACGACCGCACGGCAGCTTGAGGCGTAGGGATGAAAGGGTATCTTGGAATCGACACGAGCAACTACACCACCTCCACAGCGGTCTATTGCCCGGAGCACGATCTGGTATTGCAGAAAAAGAGGCTTTTGCCGGTCCCGCCTGGTGCGCTTGGGCTGCGGCAGAGCGATGCAGTGTTTCACCATACGGTTCAACTCCCTCAACTCCTGGAGGAGCTTTCAGCGGAATTTGGCGGAGAAATCTGCGCAGTTGCCGTATCCAGCGCGCCGCGGGATGCGGAGGGCTCCTATATGCCCTGCTTTTTGGCCGGGATGTCTGCGGCGCGTGCGGTTGCGTCTTTTTTAAAGGTGCCGCTGTATTTTTTTTCTCACCAGAGCGGCCATATTGCCGCGGCGCTTTACAGTGCGGATCGGCTCTCCTATTTTAAGCGGCCCTTCTATGCGTTTCACGTTTCCGGTGGAACGACGGAGGCGCTTTTGGTGCGCCCCAATGCGGCGCAGCTTTTTGAAAAGGAGCTGCTGGCGCAGTCCCTTGATTTAAAGGCGGGGCAGGCAATCGATCGTGTCGGCGGGATGCTTGGCCTTCCCTTCCCGGCCGGTGCGGAGCTTGACCGGCTTGCACAGCGATCAAAGCAGCGTTTTTCCGTCAGGCCGTCGATGAAGGGCGCAGACTGCTGCCTTTCCGGCATTCAAAATCAGTGTGAAAAAATGCTTCGTGCAGGCGAGTGCTGCGAGGATATCGCCCGTTTCTGCATCGAAAGCGTTTTGGCAGCAATTGATGCAATGGCGAGGGAATTGCTCCGGCAGCATGGAACGTATCCGTTCCTTTTTGCGGGTGGCGTGATGTCAAACCGCGTGATTCGTGATGCAATCAGCCAAAAATATGATGCGAGTTTTGCAGAGCCGGCCTTTTCCTGCGATAATGCTGCGGGAATCGCTGTGCTGGCTGCTGCGCAGGAAAAAAATCTGCCCGGGGAAAAATAAGTGGAACGGAAAAGCCTTTTTCGCTTGCCCGACGCAAGAAAGGAATGGTCATAAGCATGAAAGCGCCCTTGGTGCTGACGGTCGGTCAGCTGAATGCCTATGTGAAATCGCTGCTCGACGGCGACGGCAATTTAAATCATGTATATGTCAGCGCGGAGATTTCGAATTTTACCAATCACTATCGCACCGGGCATTTCTATTTTTCCTTGAAGGACGAAAATGCCGTGATCCGCGCGGTGATGTTCCGTTCAAGCGCGCAGCGTCTCAAATTTCTCCCGCAGGATGGCATGCGTGTGATCGTGCGCGGCCGGGTTTCCCTCTATGAGCGGGATGGGCAGTATCAGCTCTATGTGGATGATTTGCAGCCCGATGGGATGGGCGCTTTAAATCTTGCCTATGAACAGCTGAAAGAAAAGCTCTCCAAGGAGGGCCTTTTTGCGCCAGAGCGCAAAAAGCCGCTGCCGCGCTATCCGATGCGGGTAGGGGTTGTCACCTCGCCTACGGGGGCGGCTGTCCGCGATATTATCAATGTGCTCTCCCGGCGGTTTCCGCTTGCGCAGATTATTTTGCAGCCCGTACAGGTGCAGGGGGCGGATGCGCCGGGGCAAATCGCTGAAGCCGTCCGGCTGTTCAATGAAAAGAAGGCGGCGGATGTTTTGATCGTTGGCCGCGGAGGCGGCTCGCTGGAGGAGCTGTGGGCGTTTAATGAGGAAGAGGTCGCGCGCGCGGTTGCCGCCAGCGAAATCCCCGTGATTTCGGCGGTTGGGCATGAAACGGATTTTACCATTTGCGATTTTGCAGCCGATTTGCGTGCGCCTACGCCCTCCGCGGCAGCCGAGCTCTGCGTGCCGGATGCGCAGGCGGAGCTGGCAAGGGTTCAAATGTTGCGGCGTAGCGCCCTTCAGTTCGTGCGACGCCGCCTGGAAGCGGAGCAGCAGCGCCTCGATACTTTATCGGCACGGGCGCAGTTGCAGGATCCCGCCCATCTTCTAGATCACCGGCGCCAGTCGCTGGAGGCGTTGGAGGGAAGACTTGTGCAAACAGTTTCCGCCCTCCTCCTGCGGCAGAATAGCCGCCTTGCTCCGCTTGCGGGGAAGCTGGACGCGCTGAGCCCTTTGAAGGTGCTTTCCCGTGGGTATGCGATTGCGTATCACGGCGGCCGGCCCATCCACTCTGTGGCAGAGCTTGCGGCGGGAGATCAGCTTCACCTGAAATGGTCGGATGGCGGCGCGCAATGCGCCGTATTGGAGATCGATCCTTGAGATAAACCGATCGGGGAAAGCCCAAAAGAATACCCCTAGCTACATTTACGCCTGTGAAAGGACGGGGATTTATTTTGAAGGAAGTTCAAAAAGAGCAAACCTATGAATCAGCCATCGAACGCTTAGAGGAAATCGTATCCCTTTTGGAAGGCGGCTCCCTTCCGCTGGAGGATGCCCTGCGCCTGTTTGAAGAGGGCACGCGCCTCGCAGGCTATTGCAATACGTGCCTGACGCAGGCGGAAGCCCGGGTAATGGAATTGTCAAAACAAGAGCATATGGAGGAACCCACATGCTGAATTTTGAACGACAGCAGCAGGAATATCTTTCCATGATCGAAAACAGCCTGCATCTCTACCTACCGGAAGAAGGGCAGGGGCAGGATATCCTGTTTCAGGCGATGGCCTATAGCTTGGAAAACGGCGGCAAACGAATTCGCCCTATTCTCACGCTCGCATTCTGCGAAGCGTGCGGGGAAGATCCGCATGCCGCACTGCCCTTTGCCTGTGCAGTGGAAATGATCCACACCTATTCGCTGATCCACGATGATCTGCCCTGCATGGATGATGACGATATGCGGCGCGGCAAGCCCTCCTGCCATGTGAAATTTGGGGAGGCGAACGCGCTTCTGGCCGGGGATGCGCTTTTGACGCTTGCCTTTGAAACGATGCTAGACCAGCGTTCCGGCTATCCGGTGGATCCCAAACGGACGATCCATGCGGCTGCTGTGCTGGCGCATGCTGCGGGCGGCCAGGGGATGATCGGCGGTCAGGTAATTGATCTGGCTAGCGAAGGCAGGCAGATCCCGCTGGATCGGCTAAAAGTGATGGACTCTCTCAAAACGGGTGCCTTGATTGACGCCGCCGCACAGATGGGCTGTGTGGTTGCAGGGGCAGGGGAGACAATTTGTAAAGCAGCATCCCTTTACAGCTCCTGTATTGGACTTGCCTTCCAGATTGTTGACGATATTCTGGATATGACGAGCAGCAGTGATGTGCTTGGCAAGCCGGTGGGAAGCGACCGGGAAAAGGAAAAATCAACCTATGTTTCCCTCTTGGGCTTGGATGCTTCCCGCCGCCTCGTCACGGAATTGACTGCGACAGCACGGGAGACGCTCTCGATCTTTGAAGATCGGGCCTCCTTTTTGCTGGAGCTTACAGAACGGCTTGCAACGCGTGAGAAATAGGCCGCCTTCTATTCTGTCTGTTAGGAGCATTGCTGATATGAATGAGAATCCAATTCTTTCACAGATACATTCTCCAGACGATGTAAAGCAGCTGGAGGAAAATCGCTTGGGTGAGCTGGCCACTGAAATTCGCAGGGTGTTGGTGGAAACCGTTTCCCAGACGGGCGGCCATTTGGCCTCTAACCTGGGTGTGGTGGAGCTGACGATTGCGCTGCACCGCGTATTCGATTCCCCAAGGGATCAAATCGTATTCGATGTGGGCCACCAGGCCTATACCCATAAGCTGCTGACCGGGCGCTACAGCCAATTTTCCACCCTGCGCACGGAAAACGGCCTTTCCGGCTTTGAGCGGCCCAATGAGAGCGAGCACGATATTTTTTACAGCGGGCACAGCAGCACCTCCATCTCCTCCGCTTATGGGCTCTCCGCTGCAAAAAAGTTGGCGAAGGATGATCATTATGTGATCGCCGTCATCGGCGACGGCGCTTTAACCGGTGGGCTTGCCTACGAAGGGCTCAACAACGCCGGGCGCACACACAGCCGGCTGATCGTGATCCTCAACGATAATGAGATGTCGATTTCGCATAATGTCGGCTCCATGGCGCGCTATCTTGCCGTGATTCGCTCGAAGCCCGGCTATTTCCGGCTGAAGGCGCGTATAGAGGGCTTTTTGAACCATATCCCGCTAGTGGGCAGAAAAATATCCAATCTGGTTTTTCGCTCAAAGTCGGTTTTAAAAAATTTGATTTACCAGAGCACCATTTTTGAGGATATGGGCTTTCAGTATATGGGCCCGATCGACGGACACAATCTGGAGCAGCTCCAGGAGGCGCTGGAAGGCGCCAAGATGCTGCACCGGCCGGTTCTCCTGCACATCAACACGGTGAAGGGAAAAGGCTACGATTTTGCGGAGCGTGAGCCGAATAAATTCCATGGCATTTCAAAATTTGATATCAACACCGGGGAGCCAGTTTTTTCAAGCACCAGTTTTTCCGAGATGTTTGGCAGGGCGCTGTGTGATTTTGCGCAGAAGGATGAGCGGATTTGCGCCATCACGGCTGCCATGGCGCTGGGCACAGGCCTCGACGCTTTCAGCAAGGCGTTCCCTGATCGCTTTTTTGATGTGGGGATCGCGGAGGAGCACGCGGTCACCTTTGCCTCCGGTCTGGCCAAAAATCATATGCTGCCGGTGTTTGCGGTATATTCAACCTTTTTGCAGCGTTGTTACGATCAGCTGATCCATGACGCCTCGCTGCAGGGCAATAAAATGGTGCTTGCAATTGACCGCGCCGGTTTCGTCGGGGAGGATGGGGAAACCCATCAGGGCCTGTTTGATATGGCCTTGCTCAATAGCGTACCGGATTTGACGATTTATTCCCCCTCCACCTTTTCCGAGCTGAAAAATGATCTGGGCAACGCTTTTTATATTGATAAAGGGATCGTCGCCGTGCGGTATCCGCGTGGAACGGAGCGCGAATTCCCCGCAGATTATACGCCCTCCTTTGACTCCTTTACCCATTATGGCGAGGCGTGGGCAAAGATTGTGATCGTTACCTTTGGCCGGCTGTTTTCCAATGCATGCACGGCGCTTGCCACCCTGCGGGGAAAGGGCGTGAGCGCACGGATCATCAAGCTCAACCGGATTAAGCCCATTGATATCCGCGCCGTCCAGTCAGCCCGGTTGGGCGAGCAAATTTTTTTCTTTGAAGAAGGCGTGCGCACCGGTGGCATTGGGGAGCATTTTGCCGCCTTGCTGCTGGAGAAGGGTTTTCAGGGCAGCTTCCATTTAACGGCGGTGGACGATTGCTTTGTCCGTCAGGCGTCGGTGCCCTCCCTGATGGCGCAATACCACATGGATGCGGACGGTATGGTTCAAGTGATTTTGAGGGAGGCGGCGGAGCATGGCAAAACAACGGCTTGACGTTGCCGTTTTTGAGCGAGGTCTCGCGCCCAGCCGGGAAAAAGCGCAGGCGCTCATCATGGCCGGGCAGATTTATCTCAACGGTCAAAAGGCCTCCAAAGCGGGTTTCAGCGTAAAGCCGGAGGATCAAATTGAGCTTCACGGCACGCAGCTCCCCTTCGTCAGCAGGGGCGGCCTCAAGCTCAATAAGGCGATGCAGTGCTTTCCCATCACGCTGGAGCAGAAAATTTGCATGGATGTCGGTGCCTCTACCGGCGGCTTTACGGACTGCATGCTGCAAAATGGAGCCCGCAAGGTCTATGCGATCGATGTCGGCTACGGCCAGCTCGCCTGGAAGCTGCGTACGGATGAGCGCGTTGTGAATTTGGAGCGTACCAATTTCCGCTATGTGACGCAAGAGCAGGTGCGGGATCCAATCGACTTTGCGAGCGTGGATGTTTCCTTCATCTCCCTGCGCCTGATTTTGCCGGTGCTGTTTTGCCTTTTACAGGAGGGCGGCGAAGCGGTTTGCCTAATCAAGCCCCAGTTTGAGGCCGGGCGCGAGAAGGTTGGCAAAAAGGGCGTTGTGCGCGACCCTGCCACACATCGGCAGGTGATAGAAACCGTCTGCTCCTTTGCGCTGGAAACAGGTTTTTCTATTTTAGGGCTCACCTTTTCCCCGGTAAAAGGCCCGGAGGGAAATATTGAATATTTGCTTTATTTAAAAAAATCCGCACCGCCCCAAGGGCTGGATGCCATTGAAATGGAAGAGGTTGTTACACTGGCGCACAGCTCATTGAATGACAGCGGTCGGGCGATCCGGCCGGAAGGGGGAGAGGGGAACATATGAAGCTTGCGGTATTGCCCAACCTGACGAAAAAGAACGCGCGGGAAATCGCGTTCTCCGTCGGCCGGGAGGGGAAGGCGCTCGGCATCCAATGCGTGATGTACGATTCCTTAAAAGCTGATTTTATCCAGGGGGATTTTTCGTTTCTCTCGGAGCAGGAGGCGTTGCAGTCCGCTGATTTTGTGATTTCCATCGGCGGCGACGGCACCATGATCCACGACGCCAAGCTCGCGGCTCCCTTGCATAAGCCGGTGCTCGGCATCAATGCGGGCCGCCTCGGCTTTATGGCGGGGTTGGAACCGCATGAAATCTCCCTGCTAAAAAATTTGGTCTGCAACGATTTTGCAATTGACCGGAGAATGCTGCTTGATGTAAAATTAATAAAAGACGGCCAAGTTTGTGATCAATCCCAATGCATCAATGATGCTGCCCTTGTGCGTGGTGAAGAACTCCGGCTGCTGGAATGCAGCGCGTTTTGCGATGGCAAGCCTATCGCGCGGTATATGGCGGATGGTATGGTGGTTGCAACACCCACCGGTTCCACGGCCTATTCCCTATCCGCAGGCGGGCCTGTGGTGGATCCGTCGCTGGAATGCCTTCTGCTGACGCCGGTATGCGCGCACACCTTATTCAGCCGGCCGATGCTGTTTCGCCCGGATGCTAAGCTTTCTCTGTGCGCCGAAATGCGCGATGGGGGCAGTGTTTATCTCTCCTGCGATGGAGAGACGGTAAAAATCCCGGAGGGCTGCACGCTTGAGGTGACAAAGTCGGCGCTATATGCGGATTTTATCCGGATGAAAAACGATACCTTTATGGACCGTTTGCAGGCGAAATTTTTTAAGAGGGGGCCCCTGGTTTGAAACGGAAACGTCATGCATTGATTCTGGAGCTGATCCAGCAATACGAGATTACCACGCAGGACGAACTGCTTGCGAAGCTGCGGGAAAATGGGTTTGAGGTCACACAGGCGACCGTATCCCGTGATATCAAAGAGCTGCGGCTCGTCAAGGCGATGTCCCCCAGCGGGCAATACCGGTATATGGCCAGCGCGGCGCAGGGCGACGAATATCTCGCAAAGTTTTATACGATCTTCTCCGGCTCTGTCATTTCTGTTGATTATGCGGGAAATACCTGTGTGCTGAAGTGCTATGCGGGTATGGCGCAGGCGGCCTGTGCGGCCATTGATGCGATGCATTTTGAGGGGATCGTCGGCACGCTGGCGGGAGATGATACGATTTTTGTGCTCTGCCGCACGTCGGAATTGACGCAGCAGCTAAAAAGCTCCCTCGACAAAATGCTGCAAAACGGATAACGCATTTTCAGAAAGGCATGATTCGTTATGCTGACAAGCCTTCAAATTGAAAATATTGCTGTGATCGAAAAAGCGGAAATCAGCTTTAATAAGGGCCTGAACGTGTTAACGGGTGAAACGGGCGCGGGCAAATCAATCATTATTGATTCCATTAACGCGGTGCTCGGCGAGCGCACCACGCGGGAGCTTGTGCGCTCCGGCGCACCTTCCGCCAAGGTGTCGGCGCTCTTTTTTGAGGTTTCACGGCCTGCTATGCAGGTTTTGGAATCCTTCGGCATAGAGCCGGAGGAGGATGGAAATCTCCTGATCCAGCGCTCTATTAGCGCGGATGGGCGCAGCGTATGCCGGATCAACGGTAAGACAGCGACCGTATCCATGCTGCGTCAGCTTGGCGGCGAACTGATCAATATCCATGGGCAGCACGATAGCCAGTCGCTCCTTTCACCGGACAGGCACATTGGCTTCATCGATGCGCTCGCACAGAACGACAAGCTTTTGGAGGAGTATCACGGCCTTTATGCCGCCTATGTCAAGGTTCGGCGCGCTTTGAATGAATTGCAGATGGATGAAGAGGAAAAGCTGCGCAAAATTGACCTGCTACGGTTTCAGATTGACGAATTGGAATCAGCCAACCTGCAAATCGGGGAGCAGGAGCGCCTGGCGCAGGAACGCACCCGCTGCCTCAATGCCGAAAAAATCCTCCAGAGCCTGCGCCGCGCCTACGACGCGGTCCATGGCACGGAGGAAACGCTCGGTGCGTCGCAGCTCTTGACAGATGCTGCGGCGAGCTTGCAGGAGGCGGCGCGGTATGATGATGCAGTGGAGAAAACCGCGCAGGAGATGTTGGATCTCTCCTATAATTTAGAGGCCTATACCGATGAGATCCGCAGCGCGTTCGACGCGCTCTCCTATGATCCCGGCGATTTGGAGCGGATTGAAGAGCGGTTGGATCAGCTTTATAAGCTCTCTCGGAAATATGGAGAAACGGAAGAGGAAATGATCGCTTATCTAGAGAACGCACAGAAAGAGCTGGATGAGATCGCCTTTTCAGAGGAGCGGACAGAAGCGCTCCATGCGGAGCGGCGGGAGCTGGTGCGTAAAATTAAGGCGTTGGCGGTAACGCTTTCCGACGTTCGCAGGCAGGCGGGGGAGCGCTTTGCAAAGCAGGTGGAGGAGGAGCTGGCCTATCTCGATATGCCGCATGTGCATTTTGTTGTTCGCCATGAGCAGGTAAAGCCCGGGCCGAACGGCGCGGATGAGATCGAATTTTTGATCTCAGCGAACCCCGGCGAGCCGCCGCGCCCGCTTGCGAAAATCGCCTCAGGCGGCGAGCTGTCCCGCATCATGCTGGCAATCAAAAATGTATTATCCGGCAGCGACGAAATCGGTACGCTGATTTTTGATGAGATTGATACGGGTGTGAGCGGCCGGGCGGCGCAGAAGATCGCGCTGAAATTAAAGCAGGTGTCCGCCGGGCGGCAGGTGATCTGCGTGACGCACCTGGCACAGATTGCGGCGCAGGCGGATTGCCACCTCCTGATTCAAAAAACAGTGCGGGAGGAAAAAACCTACACGCAGGTAGACGCGCTCGACTTTCAGGGACGCAAGCGCGAGCTTGCCCGGATCATGGGCGGTATGGAGGAGATCACGCCATTGCAGCTGCAAAGTGCGGAGGAGTTATTGCGGGCTGCAGAAATCGATTCTTGAATTTGTCATTTTTTAAAGATGATTTTTAATTTTCTGTTGATACCAGTGAAATAGCAGAGCGGAGATGCCGTAACAGGGTATCTCCGCCCATTTATTTTTTCAATATTGTTACCTTTTTTAAAATATTGCAACTACTATTATATAAGCCTTTTAGAAAGGAGGCGTGCTGTGGACTCGTTTGATGAATTATATCAGAATTACAGCCAAGCTATTTTTCGCTTTTTGTATAAGCTCTGCGGTTATGATCGCGTGCTTGCAGAAGATTTGATGCAGGAAACTTTTCTGCATGGCTTTCCATCTCCGAGAGTTCCGCAAAGATGCTTTTCCACAGAGCAAAATTGTTGTTACAAAAAGAATTAAAGGAGTATTACGGCTATGAGATATGATTGTGCGTTGATCCAGGATGTTGTTTCCTTATATCATGAGGAAGTGTTGCGTGCGCGCAGTAGAGAAATCGTAACGGAGCATCTGGCTGCGTGCCCGGCATGTAAAGCATATTACAGCACCTTTTCTGCCGCTGCTCCCAAAACGGATCCCGATCGTTTGGAGGCAGGTTCATTATCCGGGTTTGCAAGCAAAATCAAAGAATATCACTTTTATCAAATTGGGGTATTTGTGTTCGCTGTAATTTCTATGCTGACAGCTGTGCTGCCCTGGTTTGGGCATCAAGGGCGTCACGGAGGTGAGAGGAACGCTATTATTCAGCCATCCTGCCGCTATCCTTGGCTTTGCGCTGTTTCAGTTTGCGATTTGGTTTCATTTTAAAGATTATAAAAAGCGTATGCTTTGGGGGTATGTAGGGATTGGTCTGGTTTTGATGACCGAAATCTATGTTTTTTTAACGATCATTACGGGCAGCACCACAGGAATCGACTTTTTTCTATTTCATTTCGATGTGCCATACCTCGATGAAATCAATCCATTCCACAGCTTTTCCAATGCGCGGTTTGGATTTTATGTAGGCTTTTTGGCTACGATATGGGATGCAATCGCCTTTTCCTTTTTTGTTCATCGGCTCAAATAAGGCCGGCCCTTCCAATTTGATAAACTGGTTCTAATTTTCCAGGAAATAAAGCTAGCCCTGCGAGATCATGCACCGCAGGGCTGGCTCTTTTTATTGTGTAAGAAAAATCGCTAAAATTTTGTGCTCATCTGGTAGCTCAGCGTCATCAGGCTGTCGCTCAAATGCACGTTTTCTACCGCAACATCCGGGTAATGCGCCGCAATATCGAAATGCGTATAGTTCCAAAAGCCTTTAATGCCGAGCTTGACAAGCTGCGCGATGATCTCCGGCGCGTTGTCGCTCGAAATACACAGCACCGCCACCATAGGTTTTTGATCCCGGCAAAAGTCGTCTAAGCCATCGACATGGCGCACAGGCAGCCCGCGCACGAGTTGGCCCGCCATGGCCTCATTCTTATCGAAGATACCGATGAGATTAAACCCGCGCGCTTCAAACGACATGTGTGTTGCAATTGCACGGCCTAGATTACCCGCGCCGATCAGGATGGTTTTCAGCCCTCGATCTACCCCCAGAATGCGCCCGATTTCCGCATAGAGCTGCTCCACATTGTAGCCGTAGCCCTGCTGGCCGAAACCACCAAAGCAGTTGAGATCCTGCCGGATCTGCGAGGCGGTCAGCCCCATGCGTTGGGAGAGTTCACGTGAGGAGATCCGGGTGATATTGTGCTTTTCCAGCTCGCCGAGGAAGCGGTAATAACGAGGCAGCCGCTTGATGACGGACATAGAGATATTTTCGCTTTTCGCCATAATTGATCCGCCCTTATTTGCTCAGGTTTTGAACGGTCTCCATCACATAATCGCCAAATTCGCTGCATGTGCAGCCCGTATCACGGCCTGTGATGGTCAGCTTCTTCTCCTCCAGCATGCAGATGTCAAGCGCGCGCTCGAGCAGGTCCGCCTTTTCCTGGCGGCCGATGTGGGAGAGGAGCATCACGGTTGCGCGCAGCATGGAGCAAGGGTCCGCATACTGGCCGCGGCCCTCGCGGATCATACGGGGCGCGGAGCCATGAATCGCCTCAAACATGGCGTAGCGCTTGCCGATATTTGCGCTGCCGGCCGTGCCAACGCCGCCCTGGAACTCTGCGGCTTCGTCCGTGATGATATCGCCATACAAATTCGGCAGGATGAATACGCGGAAGTCGCGGCGGCGCTTCTCATCGATGAGCTTTGCCGTGAGGATGTCGATATACCATTCGTCCGTGGTGATCTCCGGGTATTCTTCGCCAATCTTTTTGGCGATGTTGAGGAACTTGCCGTCCGTCGTTTTGATCACGTTGGCTTTTGAAACAACAGAAACGCGGTTCTTGCCGTTGCGCTTCGCATAATCGTAGGCGAGGCGGGAAATGCGCTCGCAGCCCTCCGTGGTGGCAACGACAAAATCCATGGCGAGGTCATCCGTCACATGCACGCCCTTGGAGCCGACGGCGTAAGCTCCCTCCGTGTTTTCCCGGAAAAAGGTCCAGTCGATGCCCTGATCCGGCACCTTGACCGGGCGCATATTGGCAAACAGGTCGAGCGCCTTGCGCATCGCAACGTTTGCGCTCTCGATATTCGGCCACGGGTCGCCCGCCTGGGGGGTCGTGGTCGGGCCCTTGAGGATCACGTGGCATTTTTTGAGCTCCTCAAGCACGTCGTCCGGGATGGCCTTGTTGGCGGCCACGCGGTTTTCGATCGTCAGGCCGTCGATCACCTTGAATTCTACTTTACCGGCCTTTACGTCATCCGCGAGCATGTATTCCAGCACGCGGGCCGATTCCTTGGTGATGATCGGGCCGATGCCGTCGCCGCCGCACACGCCGATGATGATTTTATCAAGTTTGCTGTAATCAATAAAGTCTTTTTCCGCCTTGATGCGGTCAGAGCGCTCGTACTGCTCGCGCACAAGCGCTTCAAAGTGCGCCACAGCGGATTGAATTTTTGCTTCGTCCATTTGTCCAGCCTCCATAGATTGATTTGATCGGTATGTTAGTTTGCGTGTTCGCGCGTATAATTGAGCAGCCCGCCCGCGAGGAGCATATCCGTCTGCCGTTGGGAGAAGGAGTAGGCGAGGGGATAGCACTCGTTCTTCGTCGCGTTTTCCAGCATAACAGGTTTTCCCTCCGCGATTTGTGCGCGCACATCCGGCAGGCGCAGCTCGTCGCCAAGGTCGATTTTGTCATAATCCGCCTCATTGGCAAAGGTGAAGGGGAGAATGCCCGCGTTGATGAGGTTTGCCTGATGGATACGGGCGAAGCTTTTCGTAATCACGGCCTTCACGCCGAGATAGAGCGGAACAAGCGCCGCGTGCTCGCGGGAAGAGCCCTGGCCATAGTTCGCGCCGCCGATGATGATGCCTTTGCCCTCCGCCTTGCAGCGCTCGGAGAAATCCGGGTCTACCTGACCGAAGCAGAACTTGGAGAGGTAGGGGATGTTGGAGCGGTAGGGGAGGATTTTTGCACCGGCGGGCATGATGTGGTCGGTGGTGATGTTATCGCCCACCTTTAACACAGCCTTTGCTTCAACGGAATCCGGCAGCGCCTTTGTCACCGGGAACTCCTTGATATTCGGGCCGCGCAGGACTTCGACCTCCTTTGCCTCTTCCGGAGAGGCAGGCAGCTCGACCATATTGTCGTTGATGAGGAATTCCTCAGGCAGTGTTACCTGTGGTGCATCGCCAAGCGTGCGCGGGTCGGTGAGAACGCCTGCCAGCGCGCTCGCGGCGGCAACTTCGGGGCTGACCAGGTAGATGCCCGCATCCGCCGTGCCGGAACGGCCCTCAAAATTGCGGTTGAAGGTGCGCAGGGAGATGCCTTTGGAATTGGGGGATTGCCCCATGCCGATGCAGGGGCCGCAGGCAGATTCCAGAATGCGTGCACCCGCTGCGATCATATCGGCCAGCGCGCCATCCTGTGCGAGCATATTAAGAACCTGCTTGGAGCCGGGCGCGATGGAAAGGCTTACGTCCGGATGGACGGTTTTGCCCTTGAGGATTGCGGCAACTTTGCGCATATCGAGCAGGGAGGAGTTCGTGCAGGAGCCGATGCAGACCTGGTCGACCTTGATCGGGCCGATTTCCGTCACGCTCTTCACGTTGTCCGGGCTGTGGGGCATGGCCGCCATTGGCGCAAGGGTGGAGAGGTCGATTTCGATCACTTCATCATAAACTGCGTCCGCGTCGGGCAGCAGCTCCACCCAATCCGCTTCCCGGCCCTGCGCCTTGAGGAAGGCACGGGTCACTTCGTCGGAAGGGAAAACGGAAGTAGTCGCACCGAGCTCCGCGCCCATATTGGTGATCGTGGCGCGCTCCGGCACTGTGAGCGTTTTGACGCCCTCGCCGCCGTATTCAATGATTTTGCCCACGCCGCCCTTAACGCTCAGGATGCGCAGCACTTCAAGGATGATATCCTTCGCCGCCACCCAAGGGCTGAGCTTGCCCGTGAGATTGACGCGCACCATTTTCGGCATGGTGATATAGTATGTACCGCCGCCCATGGCGACCGCCACGTCTAGGCCGCCCGCGCCGATGGCGAGCATGCCGATACCGCCGCCCGTGGGGGTGTGGCTGTCAGAGCCGATGAGCGTTTTACCGGGGATGCCGAAGCGCTCCAAATGTACCTGATGGCAAATGCCGTTGCCCGGGCGGGAAAAACGGATGCCGTGCTTTTTGCAGACCGTTTGAATAAAGCGGTGATCATCCGCGTTTTCAAACCCGGTTTGCAACGTGTTATGGTCAATGTAAGCGACAGAGAGCTCTGTGCGCACGCGCTCCACGCCCATCGCTTCAAATTCCAAATAGGCCATCGTGCCGGTGGCATCCTGTGTGAGCGTTTGGTCGATGCGAATGCCTACCTCACTGCCGGGCGTCATATCGCCGCTGACGAGATGCGATTTGATGAGTTTTTGACCGAGGGTGAATCCCATTGTATGTCCTCCTACTTGTTTGAGTTTTTAACAATCTTTTTTTATTGTAGTCGTTTGACGCAAATTTGTCAATGTATCGGGCATGGAAAGTGACGGAAGCAAGGGAGAAGAAAATGCCTGCCAACGCGTTACAAATGTACACTTTTACAGCACATGGCGCTCAATCGCCTGCGCCACGCCATCTTCTTCGTTGGAGGCAGTTTTGTACCGCGCCGCGCTTTTGGCCTGTTCATGCGCATTTTCCATGGCAAACGACCATTTCGCCCAGCGCAGCATACCGAGATCGTTGGTTGCGTCGCCAAAGGCCATCACATTTTCCGGCTCAATGTGCAGTTCTGTGCACAGCCGCTTTAGGCCCGCGCCCTTTTCAACGCCCCGCGCGTTTACCTCCATGTTGCCAATGATCGCGGAGGAAACTTCAAAAAGCCCCGTTTGGTGCAGAGCGGCGAGCAGGGGTTCATAATTTTCTTCTGGCATGGAGAAAACATTTACTTTTTCAATCGTCTGGCCTACAAGGGATTTTTCTAAATCGTCCACAATGGTCAGGCGGGCAATCAGCCGCTCGATAAAGGCGGAAGGCAGGCTATCGTTATGGAAGCCGCCGGCCAGCCGGCGCTCCAGATAGGAATGCCCGCCGCAGTAGGTTTCAAAAACCGCTTCGTAACGGTGAAGCAGGGAGAGGAGTGTTTGAAAGTCCCCCCAAGGAAAATCAAAGGTGAAAAGCCGTTTGCCCTGATGCAGATCCCGCGCCGCAGCGCCGTTAGAGAGCAAGGCATATTGCGCGGAGGGAACCTGCTGCGCTACGCTTTCCAGCTGCACCCACGTTCTACCACTGGCAAGGACGAGATGCACGCCCTTTTCAGAGGCGTGTTGCAGCGCGTTACGGTTCCGCTCGGAAACGGTCATATGATCTGAGCGGAGCAACGTCCCGTCCAAATCCATTGCAATGAGCTGAATTGGCATCCTGTTATCTTCCTTCCTATATAGAAAAATATATTGACTGAAAAAATGGCGCCCAGCCGGCTTCGGCGGACGCCGCAGAGGATTCAATCAAGTGGAAAATCGGGTGACGACGCGTTGCAACCGGAAATTTGCAACAGGCGTTTTTTGATTGAAGCGGTAAATACTCATCATCAACCCAATCCCGATATAGACACAGAGGTTGGAAGAACCGCCCGCGCTGAAAAACGGCAGCGTGATGCCGATAACCGGCAGCCACTGGAGCACCATGCCAATATTGATAATGACCTGCGCGGTGAGCATGGAGGCCATGCCCATGCACATCAGGTAGCTGGCATTGTCGTTGGCGCGCTTGCCGTTGATCACAATGCGCAGAATGATCGCCGCGAGCAGCACAAGCACTGCAATCGCACCGATAAAGCCTAATTCTTCCGCCGCTACGGTAAATACAAAGTCGTTTTCGCTCTCCGGCACGGCAGCACTCTGCGTATAATTTCCATTGAAAAGCCCCTGCCCGAAAAACTGGCCGGAGCCGATTGCACCGATCCCACGGTTTTGCTGAAAGGCTTCGTGCTTCGCATACAGATCAGGGTACAGAATGGCGAGAAACCGGTTTTTCTGATCCTGATTCAGAATAAATTTATCCCCCAGCGCCCAAATGGCGGGGAAAGCCACCGCAACCGCAGCAAATCCGGCGGCAAAATAGCCCCAATGCACCCCCGCTGCGAACATCATGCCAAGAAACATCAGCATGAAAATGAGCGCTGAGCCGTCGTCGCCTGTGCCCATGACGAGCCCGATCGGGATCAGGGCATGGATGCCGAGTAGCAGGACGGTCGTGAATTTGCTCACATGATCCTTGACCGCGTCGAGATGCACGGCAAAGGTGATAATAAAGCCGATCTTCACCAGCTCCGAGGGCTGAAAGAAAAATATTTTGAGGTCAAACCAGGATCTTGCATCCTGCCGTGCATTCGGCGCCACACCCCATTTAAAGAGCGCACACATGATGAGAATACAGAAAATGGCAATCAGCGGCCATAGCCGGATGATCACCTCATAATCGAGGAATGAGATTAACAGGCAGAGAATCAGACCAACACCCACTGCGATGAGCATCGTCCGCAATTCTGAGGGGATCAGCTTGGTCGCGCCATTTTTTGTTGCACTGTATACGAGCAGCATTCCAAAAACAGATGCGCACAGGCACAAAAAAAACAGGAGCTTATCCGTTTCTCTAAAATAGAGCTTAAACCAGCTGCGAAATTTTTGCATTGCTTCACCTCCGAGGGGTGGTTTTAACGAAATAGGATTCAAAAGGAAGGTGTGTTACAGCTCTTCCTGTTCAATCGCCGTAATCTGATCAATGCGGCGCTGATGGCGGCCGCCTTCAAACGGGGTATCGAGGAATACGTCAACGAGCTCCAGTGCAAGGCCGGGGCCGATGACGCGCTCGCCGAGGCAGAGCATATTCGCATCGTTATGCAGGCGTGTGTATTTCGCGCCAAAATAATTGGAGCAGCACGCCGCACGGATTCCCTTCACTTTATTCGCCGCGATGGAGATGCCGATGCCCGTGCCGCAGCACAGGATGCCTTGCTCACAGGCGCCGCTGGCCACAGCACGCGCGGCCTCTGCGGCGATTGGGGCGTAATCGACCGATTCTGTGGAGTTCGTGCCAAAATCGCGGTAGGCAATGCCGCGCTTCTCCAAATGCTTTTTAATGGTTTCCTTGAGTTGGTATCCACCGTGGTCAGCTCCAAGTGCGATCATGTAAATTTCCTCCCTGATCATTCATGATTTTGTTTTTTTCTTAGTTCACGCTCCGCCTGCGGCAAGCGCAGGTAGAAGGGGGCAAGTGCGTCCGAGGAGATTCCTTCGCCACGGCACAATTTTTCCTCCGCCAACAGCGCAGCGCAGGCCGCCCGTTGATAGCGTTGATAAGCGGGTGCCAGGCGGCTGCTGGGGATTTGATCCCCGATTGCATCCAGGCAGAGCTTTGCGCCATCTCCCGCAAAAACAATAGGTAAATCTTTGCCTGCCAGCAGGGGCGGAAGCTCCGCAATTTTCATAGCGGAATCCTCCGTTAAGCGTTCCAGCGTTCCAGCATGGCAGGAAAAAAGTGCGGTATATACCTGCATGCAGCGTGCGTCCATTGCGGCACACACCGTGCAATCCCCGCCGGTTTGCCCAAAGGCAATCACTTCCAGCGTGGAGAGGGGAATACAGGGTTTCTCATACGGAAACGCAAGGCCCTTCAGCGCCGCCACGCCGATGCGCACGCCGGTAAAAGAACCCGGACCGTTGGTGACGGCAAACGCGTCGATCTCCTCCAGTGCAAGGTTCGCATTTTTGAAAAGGCCCTGCACCAACGGGAGCAGCGTTTGGCTATGCGTCAGGCCGGTGTTTAAAAAGGCCTCGCCCAGCAGCTTACCATCTTCGGTGATTGCCGCGCTGGCCGCACAGGCGGAAGACTCCAGTGCAAGAATTTTCATGCAGATTCACCGCCTTTTTCAATCGTAATCGTCCGTTCGCTTTCGGATGCTCCGCGCTGAAAGAATACGCGGATTGCGTCCTCCGGCAGCGCGCCTTCAATATTTTCGCTCCATTCGACGGCCAAAATCCCGCCCACATCCAAATAATCAAAAAATCCGGTGGAATACAAACCGTCCCAGGAGTTGACACGGTACATGTCAAAATGGCAGAGCGGAGGGTTGCCGCCATACTCATGCACCAGCGCAAAGGTTGGGCTGGTCACCTCCGCATCAATGCCAAGACCCTGCGCAAGGCCACGCACAAACGCGGTTTTCCCCATGCCCATCCCACCGAAAAAGGCGATTACACAGCCGCCGTGCAGCGTTGCCGCAAAAGCTTTGCCTGCCGCTTCTGTTTCCTGCACACTGTGGGTGTGAATGGTCTGCATGGAGTTATCCGTCCTTTCCGATTGCCTGTTTTTAAACAAGGTTTTAGATTCAGCCCGTTATTATAGACTTCATTGCATAAAGCGCCCCCCTGCAAAAAATGACGCTGCCGCCTTGCGGCAGGAGGCGTTTCGCGCCGACAGGCATTTTTCCAATGCTTCAAACTTTGTTTGAAGCTATTATACCACATTCCATCGGGAAGGGAAAGCCGGGCGTTCAGCTTTCTTTCCTGTTTTGGTTTTTCATTCTGCGGATTACTGCCTTGGTTTCACGATTGACGCAATTCGATTCTGTAATCTTTTGCAGCGCTTTATGATAAGTAAAATCGTCCAGCGAGTTTTCTGTTTTCAAGTATTCCATCGTCAGCGCAGGGAATCGAACAAAACAGATTGAGATTGCCCAAGCCACCGCCATACGGGCATAATACTCCTTTGACGGAATTTGATCCAGCAGGGCGAGCACACGGCGAATATGCAGATCCTCTATAAAATAGAAAAGCAGCATCACCACCCCAAAGCGCGCTTCAAATTCCCGCTCTGTGTGAAGGTAGGGCTGGAGGAAGTCCCAAATCGCTTCCGGCTCTTTCCGGGCAATTTTTAAGCCGCTGCAAAAGCTGTCGCATACAGACCAGTTATCAATTTTGGGAACAAAGGCCGCGATCCTCTCCAAAAGCTCCGGCAAATCTGCCCTAACGTAGCCGATTACCATCCCCTGAAGCATGATTTCTTCAAAGGATCGATCCTCCTCGCTGGCGAGATAGGCGCGCCAATCTCCTTTGGCTATTTTTTTTGCAAGCTTGCGTAAAGCGGGCAGCCGGACTCCTAAAATGTTGTTCGTACCGGGAAGAAGGCTGCTGGAGAATTTTTGAAATTCTGGCTCTGACAAGGCAAGCAATTGTTCATGAATGGATGCCTCCACGCGTGTGCCTCCTCAAAAGATGATGAAATGTATTATACTATGAAAAAACCGAATCATCAATCGCAATAGAGAAGGTATAAAAATTTCCAATACGGGCATGATAAGGATGCAACTATTTCAAGGAGTGATGATAAATGCCGAACCTTACTTCAAAAGAGCTCGACGCAATCAGCGATGAACTGACGTATGAGCAGGTACTGATCAAAAAGTATAAAAACTACGCGACGATGACCAATGATCCAAAGATAAAATCCACCTGCGAGCAGATCGCCGCCCAGCATCAGAATCATTTCAATATTCTGATGGGACATTTAAACTGATAAGGAGGAAGCAAACATGGATACGATGGGCCAGCAAAACAACCAGCAGAGCTGCCTGAGCGATGAGGAAATCATGAACGATATCCTTAGCTCCCAAAAGCATATTACCGGCGTTTACAACACGTTCAGTAATGAATGCACGCACCAGGCGCTGCGCAATGATTTTTTGAATATTCTGCGCGAGGAGCACAATATCCAAGTAGATGTATTTACGGAAATGCAGAAACGCGGATGGTATGCGCCGCCGGAAGCACAGCAGCAGATGATCGATCAGACAAAGACGAAATTTCAAAATGTGGCGCAATCTCTGTAACAATCAAGAATGACAGTGCAAACGGGAGGGCCGTCGGCCTTCCCGTTTGTTTTAAGCCCGAGTGGCAATCATAGCAAAAAGGAAAAATTTTTCTAAAAAGCCTCTTGTCAAAAACAGATGGATATGATAAAATATCTAACGTTGCGGCGATGACGCAGCAAACCTATCCGGGTGTGGCGCAGCTGGTAGCGCGCTTGACTGGGGGTCAAGAGGCCGTGAGTTCAAGTCTCGCCACTCGGACCATTTAAGAATCCCTGTAATTACGTTGAATCACGTAGTTACAGGGATTTTTCTTTTTCTCCTTGTGGCAGGTTCAGGCATGAAAAGGCCGAAAAAGGTTATAAAATTACGGACCAATTACGGACTAAATGCGGATTAAAACTAGAATTAAGGCCGGGCGTTGTCGCAACACCCGACCTTTCATTATCTTTTCTTTGAATTTAAGTGTTCGTTGAGCAGCTGCGTAGCATTTTCCAGCATGCTGGCCTTCAAATGCAAATATACCTCATGGATCATTTTTTGATTCGCGTGCCCCACGAGTTGCATCGAGATATCCTCCGGCACGCCTGCTTCCACCAACATGCAGACATATTCGTGTCGAAACTGATGGGCGCATACCTCCGCCACCCAATCCGTTTGATGGTAGGTATACTGCTTGCCGTTGCGGGTTCGGGTATAGGTGCGCGTGATCGGGCGGGCCTGACCGTGCTTGCGCCAAAAACTTGCCCAGTGGCGGTGATACCAGGATGCTGTCACCGGCTTCTGCCCCAAGCCGACGATGTAGGTTTCCGGGGGCATTTCGCGGTATGGTTCCAGCGCATCCTTGAGCAGCCGCAGCAGCGGAACTTGACGGACGCCCGCCGACGTCTTGGTTCCAGTAATATGCGGCTGATTGGAGATCCACTCCACCGCCTTGGTGATATGGATGATATTATGTTCAAAATCGATATCCTTCAGCTGGATTCCGCAGCCCTCTCCGCGCCGTTCCCCGGTGCAGAGGTAGATGATGGCGGGCAGCGCATCGGGATCGTCGATAGCATTTTTGACGATTTGCACCTGATCGTCCTTCGGCGGTTCGCGTCGGCTGCGGGAAAGTCCGCGCGGCATAGTCGTCATTTTGGATGGATTATAATCTCCATGCCATTTCGGATCCTCAATGTAGAGCTGAAAGATTGCGTTGATAACAGTCTTTTGATTACTCACGGTAGTATGCGCCATACCATCTAAATCGTTCAGGAAGGCTTTTATCTCCCATGGCTCGATCTCTTTCATGCGTCGGCCTTGGAACCGCTTACGGGCCCTTTTTAGCGCTGGGAGATAAGCCCGCTGCGTGCCATACTTCCGTTCCAAAAGCTGCTCTTCATAACGATCCGCCACCTCTTCAAACAAAGGGCCGCTGTTTTGCTCGTTTTCCGTCCGTTCTCTTTCTTCTTGCGCTACTGCCATATACTGCGCGCGCTTTTTCCAAACCTCCACCGGGTCCTTGCTGGAGAAGCTTTTCCTCTTCCCCTGAATCATCTCGCCTTTTTCCCACACGCCGTTTGATTTGAGACGCAGGCCCTCAGTCGGATTTTTGGGATTGGGGCAATACTTGCGTGCATCTTCGCTGATGGCCACATTATTCCTCATTTCTATCCATGCCCCCGCGCGGGGGCGACTGCAAAAACAGATAACATGTTACCTGCAATCACAGGACCATTACAGCATACTTTACAATTTTTTGCAACCGATTGACCTGCAAAAAAGAGAGAAGCAAGGTAAAAACTGAAAATCAGGCGCGAATTTCCCTGCATTTTTATGTTTGCGTGGGGTTCACACTTTGCTTAATTAAAAGGCTTACATATATCTCTTGGCGACTCCAATTAACTGATCCCTATAATTTTCGATATCATAAATGGAATCAAGCGAATAACGAACCTCTTTTTTATTCTCATCTGGAAGGATTAAAATTTTACGCGATGCGTTCAAAATAAGGCGGCAAATCCACTTTGTTACCTTGTTTTGATACAGGATGCCAATATAATTCACAGTGTCCTTGTATGTAATATCCTGTGTTGGCACAGTATCTTTCAAAACCATTTTGACAATGAAGTATGCTCCAAGTTCTTCTGCCGTCGTAACGATCTTATCTTCATGCCGAGGGGCTGTATCTTTTTTTTCCGTCTCGTCAGGTATTTCAGAGGGATTTACTGCTTCGGGCTGCGGCGCTTCAACATTCAAGGCGTTTTTGATCTTATCATTCATCAGTTCACTGATATAATCATTTAATGCCTTCTTTAGAATTGGACGGAACCGCTCCATAACGGACTGTGTTTTTACGCCGGAATAAACGGAATTGAGAAAGAATCGAAGAAACTCGTCAGAGGGATCCTGCAACTCCTGCGCAAAAAGCGCTTGAATCTCATTAGTATACTTCAATTCGGATGCAGTATCCACAATTGCTTCAATATTAAAATTGGATTTTTGGAATTTAGCGAGTTCACTGACCTGACTTCCCTTTATATTCAACATATTGATTTCCAGGAAGGGCTTTTCATCCATTTTGTTTTGCTCATCGAGGTCTGTATAAAAACGATAGATGACGCCGTTTGTCAATATCGCAAATTTGGCGCAAGTAGTTCCGAAGTAACGGAAGAGCTGCGAATCATGACGGTCCAGTTTTTCACCAGCCCACTTTGCTTCAATCAGAATAACGGGCTGCCCTTCATTGACGATCGCGTAATCGACCTTTTCACCTTTCTTAATCCCGACGTCAGCAGTAAATTCGGGCACGAATTCATTTGGATCGAACACGTCATAGCCCAATAAGGAGAAGAAGGGCATGATGAGCGACGTTTTGGTTGCCTCTTCGGTTTGAATCGAATCCCTCATAGAGGCAACGCGCTTTGAAAATTGTTTTAATTGATCTGAAAATTCCAATGAGATCATCCTTCCTATTTAGTTCCTATAAAGTATATTAAAAATAATCGTACCTCTATTTTATATAACGAAAAAAATGTCGAAATGTTGCACTTAAACATTTGTTTTGTTTATTATGACCTATAATTTTACGTTCTGCACAATTTTATTCCGGTTCCTTGTGCAAAAAACATATGAAATTTGTTCTTTTGTTCCACTATAGTGGAACAAAAGAAGGAAAGAAAAAGTATGGATCATCACGCGGGGGCTTCTCCCGACGATACGCGGCAGGGTGCGGATTCATAACAAGTTTATCCGTACAACAATGAACAATATTCTCATCAGTGACGATGCAAAGAATTGATATGAGAGTGGGTGCGTCCGGGATGTTGTGATTGAAGAGGCGGATGGGGAATTTCCAAAAATGCATCTGCTATAACGGCTGCCGGTTCCTCACAAAATGGTTCGGTACGTTATCCCTCAAAATACCGTGCAATGTATAATTACTGTACGTTCGGCTATTCCATAGCCTTTTGGGATTGGGAGCGTTGGGAAAAGGAAATTGACTTTTTTGCACTAAATGAAATTAATATGCCTTTAGCTATTGTAGGAATAGAAACAGTGTGGTATGATACACTGAAAACGGTCGGATTTTCTAGTGAGGATGCACTGTATTTCCTTTCGCCCCTGCGTATTACTCATGGCAGGCTATGACCGATTTTGAAGGGGCCCTGCCCATACAGAGCGAAGATTTTGTGCGCAGGCGTTTGGAGCTTGGCAAAAAGATCATAGACTGCCAGGCATCTCTCAGCATGCCTCCCGTTCAGCAGGGTTTCTCCGGATTCGTACCAACTGGTTTGGCATGTTTCTCCACTTTGGGATCAACACGGATTGATCCGACAGCTCCCTGCCAACAAGTTACCTGCCGGAAACAATCGATACAGATGTTTGATTTGCACAGTGCCGGACGCCGTACTTGGATGTATCTGTGTCCCACAGGCAAAAACCATCGTGGTGCTTCGCTGTCAGGATCGCATACTGCATACCGGCATGGAAAGCGGTTTTCACCCAATGATCTGTCGTGGCCGCATTGGCTGCCTCATGCCGGAAATATGGCGTGAAAATAGGGCTCTATTATTCTTCGGATCGGCGTGAGACACGCTACAGCGACGATGAAGCCTACGTTTGTTATATGGAGCGACAGCTAAAGGAATTGCTGGATAGAAAAATATGGAGAAGTCATGGAACTGTGGTTAGATGGCGGCTGGGATAAGCGCTGTGAGGCTTGGCGGTTGGATCGCCTGTATAGCCTGGTGAAAACGATGCAGCCCAGCTGTCAGTTTGGTGTAAATTTGACCATTGGCAGATAGAATCATAAAAAGGGCAATCCCTCCAATCGTTATCTGCCGGAGCGGCAACGAAAGAGTGACCCAATTCGAATGTTTTCCTCCGACTTCAGGCTGTGGGATCCTTACTGTGCGCAAAAAACGGCTCTAAGATATTTACCTCTCGGGGCCGCCAATATTACCTGCCATTGGAGTATACCATTTGCTCGCGGCAAAACGGGAAATGGTTTTATTCCCGACACATACGAACTCGATCCCCCCCATTGATGTTGCAGAAACAGTGCATAAAATGGAAATCTTCAGAAAAAATCAAAACCGGATGGTGATCAACCTGCCGCCGGACAAATCGGGTAGACTCATTTTATCAGATCAAGAAAATCTTTTCTAAATTGCAAAGCTGAAAAATTTATATCAAGGGGGAAATATCGTATGAAAACGGATGCAATTTTCCAAAAGGCAAGGGAAGGGCTTAACCGGCTCAAACTGCACTGGAAAACACCGCCGGATGGCTATTTTGTCAATTACCGTGAGTTCCTGAATCTTGCGCTCGGCAGCGGCTCCCTGTCCTTCCTCAGCGTTATTATCAGCTGGACGACGATCGCAATTAATATCCCGATGATGATCAGTTATTTCAAGGTTTCTACCGGCTTTATTTTTGTGGCTGGAATCATCGCTTCCGTGCTGGGGTTGATTCGGGCTCCCATCCTATCGATGCTGATTGATAATTCCAATTACAAAAAAGGAAAGTTCAAGCCCTTTTTGCCGTGGAGTTCGATTCTCACCGTGCTGTGCTTCACGTTTATTCCCTTTATACCGGAAAGCTGGATTGCGCAGGCCTTCTTTAGCTTCGATATCCCTGCGATGCCGGTATTCGGCGTTGCAGCGTCACACATTGACGTAACAGTTGGCACCGCTGTGATGTTCCTCCTGATTCAGCTCGGTACATTTTTCTATACCCTGCTGACCCAGTGCTTACAGGGGATTGAGCAAACGATCTCGCCGGTTTCGCAGGAGCGTGCGAACATCGGCGCTTTTAAGGGGCTGATTTCCAACCTGCCCAGCTCCATTGTCAATATCATTATCCCTCTGGTCGCGGGCATTTTCTTTGCTGGTGAGAAAGACCCAATGAATAACATCATGCTCTACCGGTGGGCATTCCCAATTTGCGGTATCGGAGGCATTTTGTTCGTTTTCTTTGCCTACTTCGGCACGGAGGAACGCACCGTCGTACATAAACAATACGTCGCAAAGGTAAAATTTACAGAGGGCGCAAAGCAGCTTCTGACCAACAAATATTTCTGGATCATTACAATTTTCTCCATTGCCGTCGGTGTGCGTGGTAATATCAACATGTATTTGTGGATTTGTAATTATGCCATCGGCGGGCAGGACGGCGCCTTTGTATTGACCATTTGCAACATGCTGCTCAACAACGCCCTGATTCCCGGCATGCTTTTAGGGCCTTTTTTGATCAAAAAGCTGGGCAAACGCAATGTGATGATTCTTTCCACCATTGGCTTTACGGTTATGGCCTTTATGCAGCTATTTACCCTCCACAGCCCTTATCTGATGCTGGTTGCGATCTTTTTCCAAAATCTGTTTAACGGGCTGAGCTATATTTCTGCCATCATGGTGCCGGATGTATTGGATTACCAGCAGTGGAAAACCGGAAAGCGCCTAGAGGGCTTTTGGCAGAATTTAAATAACTTTATCATGACGCTCTTCGGCTTTTTCACCAGCGCGCTGATGCCGATTTTCATGTCCTTTGGCGGTGTGGGCTTCGGCGATAATATCGATATTGCTCTGAAAAATCCCCAGATCATGCAGGCCACGTTCCGAAGCGTTACCTGGCTCGGTATTATCGCCTCTGTAATCTGTGTGATTCCGGTCTTGTTTTATGATCTTTCTGAAAAGAAACATGCGGATTATATCCGGGCGCTGAAAATCCGGGCTGCCGTGCGGAACTATAAGGATCATGCGATGGGGGAGGACGACATCGAAAACATCAAAACAATCTCCGCATACGCAAAGGCAGAAAACAACGCCCTGCTTTTGCAAGAGCTGGCGGAGCATAGCTGCATCGAAGCCATTTTGCAAAGCGAAAGCTGCAAATAACACGGCCACTGGAACAGCTTTTGTCAGCATTTAGTATGTTTCTATTTTACAAAATGTAACAAATGGCGGCAAACAAAATTGCCGCCATTTTGTTTCAAAATTATAAAAGGTGTGGAGACAAAGCACCGTACGATTGCTTTCAATGTAGTATGCATCGCGTTGTGCTCTTGTTTTCTCCACCATGATTGAGGTATAATAGCGTCAAACAAATCGTTTGACGCATTATAAAAATGCCTGTCGGCGCGAAACGCCTCCTGCCGCACGGCGGCAACGCCATTTTTTAGATAGGAATGCTTCGCATTATGGGATAATAGCGTCAAACAAATCGTTTGACGCATTGGAAAAATGCCTGTCGGTGCGAAACGCCTCCTACTGCGAGGCGGCAACGTCATTTTTCAGCGGGGTATTTTGTGCGTATACGGGAAAAACGGTTTCCGTATCGAGTTTTCGCTCATTTACAATTTCTTTGATACATCGTTGATACATCGCAAGATCACCATTTGGAAAGGACGATCCTATGTTAAAAATCCTCTCGCAGGAGAAAGCCGCCAGGCGCTGTGAATTCCCCACGGTGCATGGCGTAATCCAAACGCCCGCGTTTATGAACGTGGCCACCTGCGGCGCGATCAAAGGCGCCGTTTCCGCTTATGATCTGAAAGAGCTTCACTGTCAAGTGCAGTTGTGCAACACCTATCACCTCCACGTGCGCCCGGGCGACGATCTGGTGAGGGATTTAGGAGGACTCCATGCTTTCACCGGCTGGCAGGGCCCGATTCTGACCGACAGCGGCGGCTTTCAGGTGTTTTCCCTTGCGAAGCTGCGCCAGATTAAGGAAGAGGGAGTCACCTTCGCCTGCCATATCGACGGCCGCAGAATCTTTATGGGGCCGGAGGAGAGCATGCGCATCCAGTCAAATCTTGGCTCCACCATTGCGATGGCGTTCGATGAGTGCGTGGAAAACCCAGCGGAATACCGATATGCGGAGCAATCCTGCGCCAGAACGGTACGTTGGCTTGCCCGATGTAAAGCGGAGATGCAGCGGCTGAATGCACTGCCGGACACGCTCAATCGCCAGCAATTACTGTTTGGGATCAACCAGGGCTGTACCTTTGACGACCTGCGGATTGAAAATATGAAGCAGATCGCCGCACTGGATTTGGATGGATACGCAATCGGCGGCCTAGCGGTCGGGGAGCCGAAGGAAGAGATGTATCGCGTGATTTCCACGGTGGAACCCTATATGCCGAAGGACAAGCCCCGTTACTTAATGGGCGTCGGAACGCCGGGGAACATCCTGGAAGGCGTCAGCCGAGGCGTTGATCTGTTTGACTGCGTAATGCCAAGCCGTAACGCACGCCATGGGCACCTGTTCACCTGGGATGGGATCATCAACCTGAATAATGCAAAATATGAGTGTGATTTGGGCCCGATCGATCCGGAATGCCACTGTCCCACGTGCCAGCGACATTCGCGTGCTTATTTGCGCCATCTTTTTAAGGCGAAGGAAATGCTCGCCATGCGGCTGTGTGTGATGCATAACCTCTATTTTTACAACACGCTCATGGAACGAATCCGTTATGAGCTGGAAAATCATCATTTTAAATCCTTTAAAGAAGACTATACAGACCGCTTGGACCGGCGCATCTGAGAAAAAGGAAAACGGTTTATGCAACGATGCACGTTAAGCAATGCGCAGGCGGCGTCGGCGCGGGAACTGGCATGGAAGGTTTCTTTTGGAGTTTGAATCTCTGGGATTATAACGGATGCGGGGCAAATTATCAATGAAATCTAGAACACCGGCGTATCAAATCGATACGCCGGTGTTCTTTTTGGCTATAGACATAGCAGCTTTTCGTTCCGGCCGAAATATTCCGGCAAACCAGCGGAGATCCTGCTGTGTGATGCCGCCGGAGCAGCGAAGCGCCAGCAAATATGCGCAGCTTGTCGCCAGAATGGCCCCGACCAGCCACGGGATGGAGCCGGGTAAGGGTGCAGGAAGCAGCGTTGCAAAAAGCCTCACACCGGTCACGGCACAAGCCATGCATAAAAGTGGATTCAAAATCTGTTTCCAGTGCAGGCGCAGCGCACTGACGCGGATCAGCCTGCGCAGGCTGAGGTAAAAATTGAGAATCTCGCTGACAAACAGGGTGATGATATATCCCTTGACCGAATAGCGAGGGATGAGAAAATAGACCAAAATGACGCACAAACCGGAGTCGATAATGTTATACCGCATGGAGCTCAACTGTTGATCGAGCCCCTTGAGCATCCCATCAACCGCCATGTCCGAATACATCACAGGCACCAGCACAGCGAGAAGCTGCAGAAACGGCTTAGTATCGCTACTGTGATAAACTGCGTTCGATAATTCCCCTGCATAGGCATAGAAGATGCCCGCTACCAGCAGGGAAAACAGCAGCGCGGCATAAAGGACGCGGTTGATGATGCCGTCGATCCGCTTTGTCTGGTGCAAAGCATGGTATTCCGCTATCTCAGGCACCAAAAGGCTTGCCAGTGAATTGAGAATACAGGAGGGGAAGAGCAACACAGGGAGGGTCATTGCATGAATCGTCCCATAAGTTGCCAGAGCGTTTTCGCTGGAAATCCCCGATTTTTTAAACCCGATAGGAATCAGCAAATGTTCAATGGTCAGTAAAATAGAGCGTACCCACGCACCGACCGCGTCCGGAACTGCAATGCGCAACAACCTGCGGTTGAGATGCGGCATGGCCCGGTGCTGATTCCTTTGCCTGCGCACCGTCCATCTGCTGAGTAAAAACGAGATCAGAAACGAAATGAGATCGGAAACGCAGCTTCCTAATACGACTGCGATACAGGAGGCCTCCAAGCCGCGGCCGGAAAGCATATGCAGAAAACCTGCCGTGGACGCTACCCGCACAAGCTGCTCCAGCACCTGTACGCCTGCATAGGCACCTGCTCTGCGGATTGCGGTAAAATACCCGCTCAACGCGGAGGACATTGCAATAAACGGGAGACTGAGTGAAAGCAGGCGCAGAGGCCGTGTCGTGCGGCTGTCATACAGCCAATGCTGGCTGATGAGATCCGCACTGGCATAAAGAATCAACGCGACGGCAAAAGCAACCAGAAGAATGCTGAGCAGGCATCGGCGAAGCACCTTCTTGACATCTGCTTGATCTTTGCTTATGGCATCTACCACGAGCCGGGTTGCCGCCAGCCGGATTCCGGAAGATGCAAATGTAATCGCCATGGAGAAAACCGTCATGACCAGCTGGAAGAGCCCGATTCCCGCAGCACCAAGCTGGTTGGTCAGGTATACATTGAAAGATACGCCGACTGTCCGCATAAAAAGAGCGGCTATGGTCAACATGGCGGTATCCCAAAGGAATCGCTTTGTTTTTTTCATGAGCAGCACCTGTTTTCTAAGATAATTCATTCTATGCGGTACAATGGACAGATTATTTATTATTTATACAAAGCCGCTGTGTAAAAACTTGAATTACTTCTGCAATTCATATCGGTGCCGGATTAAAGGGGATAACTCAGCTACATGATGGCTATATTCCCAATGCATGAATCTGTTTTTAGTTATTTTTATGTGAAATTATTTCACAAAACTATACAAAACTAAATTAAATAATATATGATTGTACCAGAGGTGATGGTACAATGCGTAAATGCAGCGCATGGGAACTCTGGCGAATCCAAAATCAGGTCGCCGATGTCCTCGTGATTGTTAACTTGAAACCGATGGAGGGGTTGCCCGTCGTTGAACATCAGGTGAATTCTAACATATCCATATATTTTCAAGAGGAAGATTTGAAAGAATGTATCGGTCAAGTAAACGATCTGCAAATGGCACAGATCACAAAAGAGTATATGCGCATTCGAAATTGGGATACGGCAGATACAGCAGGCTTTCCTTTTAATATGATCTAATAAAATGAATTGGAGCATAAAAGCTGGGCCTGCTATTGTAATAAACATCTGAATACGTTATGATATTGTCAAGTATTTTGTCTAACTTTGAAAAATCAAAAGGCAGGCAAATACGGATGGAGATAAGATATGTTTTATAGGCGGATGAGAGACATGCTAGGTTTCTCATTTATCAAAGGCCAACGGATAGGAGGCTATTGTCAATGCAGGAATGGATGGTTACAAAGGAAACAAGGTTAAAGGATGTGTTAAAAACGCCTGCCGGGCACGATATTTTAGCAAAGGCATTTTATTCGCTCGGGTTGAGCGACAAAATACTGACGGCTACGCCTTTGGGTTCTTTGAAAATCAACAGCCTAAAAAAGCTGTCGTTTGGCAAACTGGACGATGGCTTTATCGATGCGCTGCTCGGCCTGCTCAACAGTGAAACAGAGCGCCCGCTGGACGATCACGCGCCAATTGTACATAAGTGGTGGAAAGAAGCCGTGTTTTACCAAATCTACCCCCGCAGTTTTAAGGATTCTGACGGAGATGGAATTGGGGATCTCAACGGGATTATCGAAAAGCTCGACTATCTCAAAGCTTTGGGCGTGGATGCGATCTGGTGCTCGCCTGTTTATGATTCCCCCAACGATGACAATGGCTATGATATCCGCGATTATCGCAAAATCATGCGGGAATTCGGCACGATGGAGGATTTTGACCATTTGCTCAGCGAAGTTCATGCGCGTGGCATGCGGCTGATTATGGATTTGGTCATCAATCATTCCTCCGATGAGCACGAATGGTTCCGCAGCGCTGTCACAGACCCGGATTCGCCATATCGTGATTTTTATATCTGGCGAAAGGGCAAAGGGGAAGGGATCCCGCCGAATAACTGGGATTCGATCTTCAGCGGCCCGGCATGGAACTATTACCCGGAACGCGGCGAGTGGGCGATGCATCTCTTCAGCTCAAAACAGATGGATTTTAATTGGGATCATGAAGCAGTCCGCAAAGAGCTGTTTCAAATTGCAAACTGGTGGCTGGAAAAGGGGATCGACGGTTTCCGGCTCGATGTGATCAGCTTTATTTCCAAAAAGGAAGGATTACCGGACGGGAATGAAGTGATCGGCTCCCTCATGGGCTTCAAAGGCTGCGAGCATTATTTCTACGGCCCGCACCTGCATCAATACCTGCGGGAATTGCGGGAACATTCTTTTGGCAAGTTTGATGCCTTTACAGTGGGCGAATGCCAGGGCACCGGCCTCCAGATGAGCCGCTTGATGACTGGGGACGATCGAGGCGAGCTGGATGTGGTATTTTCCTTTGACCATATGGACAATCCCGGTAAACAGCGCTTTCAGGATTATCGATTCGATCTGCGGCCCATGGCCAAAAATCTGATGGAATGGCAGCTGGAATATGGGAATCATTGCTGGCCGACGGTTTTTTTTGAAAATCATGACCATCCACGCATGGTCTCTAAAATCGATCCGAATGGCGCTTACCGCTGTGAGATCGCCAAACTGCTCGCCATGCTTCAGATGACGCTGAAGGGCACGCCATTTATTTATCAGGGCCAGGAGCTTGGGATGACCAATACGCCGTTTGCCTCCATTGACGAATTGCGTGATGTGGAGAGCGTCAACCTGTATCATAAGCTGATTGAAGAAGGCAAATCGTCTGCCGAAGCGTTTCAAACCGTGCTCAGCGGCAGCCGCGACCATGCGCGCACGCCGATGCAGTGGAGCGGAGAGAAAAATGCTGGATTTTCAGAAGGTACGCCTTGGATTCAGGTAAACCCGGATTATTACAAAATCAATGCTGCCGATGAGGAGAGCGCCATTGATTCTGTGCTTCATTTTTACCGCTCTTTGATTGCACTGCGCAAGGAGAATCCCGCGTTGATTTATGGAGACGTTATCCCCGTAAAAGCCGCCCCTAAAGGTTTGCTTTGTTATTTCCGGCGGATGGATGGGCAGCGCTTTTATATTGAACTGAACCTGACCGGGAAAGCAGTGAAAAATGTGAACACAGGCCTGCGCGGAACGCTTCTCTATTCCAATTACACAACGCGGCGAGAAGGTGCGGTGATGCGCCCATATGAGGCAAACTTGTATCAAGATTAAGGGGGCGGCGTTTCATTTATGAAGTGGAAGAAATTAGCGGCCGTTTTACTGCTTGCGATGTTGTTCCTCTCCTTTCTGGGCTGCGGCGAGAGAAAGCCACCAGAAAGCACCGCGCCGGATAACAGCGCGCTTCGCCTTTCAATGCAGCAGTATCAAAACAGCATGAAAGCCTTTGAAAACGATTGTACGCAGCAAATACGCGCGTTTACTGCCAGCCTGCAAAGCGGCGATATCGAAGCGGGGAATGCTGCGGCCAGTGCGCTTGCGAAAAGGATGGCTGGCTTTGAAGAAATCACTGTGCCAAGCGGCTGCCAAGAGATTCAGCCTTTTTTTGCACGAGCAAAGAAGAAAACGGACACGATATATGCTCTGATGATCCAGATTTTGGGGGATGAGCAATATACTAACGATGATATGGCAAACCTAACCGCGCTGAAAACTGCGGCAGAAGTCCTTGCGGAATCCTATCAATCCGGATTTGGGCTTCTTGAAAAGGCGTTGGATGGGTGAAAAGAAAGGCCCAAGACCAGGGGATGCTTGAAACAATGTGGTACGCACCGTATTGTGAAACATGGCCGAATACCTGTAGGCAACGTTTTAGCCGCCTTTTCTTCCAAGGAAAAACGAAATAATGCGCACAGAAAGGATTTTTTATCATGCTGCAAGCCCTCACAATGCTTTTTTTCAGCCCTACGGGCAACACACTGCGCGCCGCGCGCCTGTTGGCGCAGGGGCTGGCGGAGAAAATAACAGAAATTGATCTATCGCTTCCGCAGGGGGAAGCGATGCACTTTGGGGAGAACGATACCGTTTTGATTGCCGGCCCCGTTTTCGGCGGCAGGATGCCAGCCTATTTTTTGGAGAGGCTGGCCCGCTTTACAGGCAATCACACCAAGGCGATTACAGCCGCCGTTTATGGCAACCGCGCTTATGAGGACGCGTTGCTGGAGCTCAACGATGCGGCGCAGCGGCAGGGCTTTCAGGTGGTCGCATCCGCTGCGCTGCTGGCGGAGCATTCCATGGTTCGTACGGTTGCGGCCGGGAGGCCAGACCAGGAGGATCAGAAGCAGATCAGCAAATTTGCTCAGGCAATCATAAAAAAATACGATTCCGGCCGATTTTCTTCCCCCGAAGTGCCGGGGAACAGGCCCTATAAAGTATGGAAACAGATGCCAGTCGTGCCTGAGGTATCGTCCGCCTGTATCCATTGCGGCATCTGTGTAGAGAAGTGCCCGGTTGGGGCGATCCCAGCGGCACAGCCGGAACGGACAGAGGCGCAAATCTGTATCCTCTGCATGCGGTGCATCGCGGTTTGCCCAAAGGCTGCCCGATCGCTGCCAGCGCAGGCTAAGGAGGCAATTCGCGCAAAGCTTGCACCCGTGGAGGCCCTGCGCCGCGATAACGAGCTGTTTTTATAGCGGTTTTCCAGGGAAAAGTCGGGTCGTCGGCTCTTGTCTTTTTCCATGGATAGGTGTATAATCGCAACGAGAAAGAAATCATTGGAGGTCGTTGAATTTGGGAAACGTTACAATTACCAACCATCCGCTCATCCAGCATAAACTCACCCTGCTGCGTGATAAAAACACAGGCTCCAAAGAATTCCGCGCGCTGGTCAGTGAAATTGCAATGCTGATGTGCTACGAGGCCACCCGCGATCTTCCCCTGAAAGAGGTGGAGATTGAAACCCCTGTGAGCGTGGCCAAAACCCGCGTTATTTCCGGTAAAAAACTCGCCTTCGTCCCAATTCTGCGCGCAGGGCTTGGCATGGTGGATGGCGTGCTGGCGCTGGTTCCCTCCGCACGCGTGGGCCACATCGGCCTCTACCGTGACCCGGATACGCTTCAGCCTGTGGAATATTATTGCAAGCTGCCTGCTGATATTGAGGAGCGCGAGGTGATCGTTCTCGATCCGATGCTTGCAACCGGCGGCTCTGCCATTGATGCAATCAGCCAGATTAAGAAACGCGGCCCCAAAACGATCAAATTCATGGGCATTATCGCTGCGCCCGAAGGGCTTGACGCGCTGTGCAAAGCCCATCCGGATATTGATATTTTCTGCGCAGCGCTCGATGAAAAGCTCAACGACCACGGGTATATCCTCCCCGGCCTCGGCGATGCGGGCGACCGTATTTTTGGCACAAAATAATCCCCCGATGGGTTAAACGATAGCGCTGGATGGTTGCCGTCCCGCGCTATTTTTTCGACTATTTTTTTTGAAAGGATGTTTTTTATGCTGCAAATCCGTGGCCCGATCCTGCCGGAACGGCTGATTCCCCAAAAGGATATGGAAAAAGTCCTGCGTCAAGCGGTGGAGGAGGAATCCGATTTGGCTGGAATTCACTTCGAGGGGGGCATAGCTCCGGCGGAAGCGCTCCGGATCATTTCCCTGAAGGAATGCCGATTTACCAGCTGCCGCTTTGGAAAATGTAAAGGAGAGCAACTTTACTTTCTCAATGTGGAGTTTGAAAGCTGTGATTTTTCAAGTTCCTTTTTTGACCGTTGTCTGTTTCGCCGCGTTCGCTTTATCAACTGCAAGCTGTCGGGTGCTCTTTTTTCTGATTCCTCCTTTGAGCAATGTATTTTTGAAAACAGTCCTGCACGGATGACTGCCTTTTCCCGGGCAAGATGTAAGGAAGTCCTGTTTTCTAAATGTGACCTCTCTCAAGCCAATTTGCAAGAATCCAAACTGGTGAAAACCCTGTTTGAAGATTGCAGGCTGAGGGGAGCTGAGTTGCTGCATACGCCTTTAAAAGGAGTCGATCTTACCTCAGATGATCTTGAGGGCATCCGCGTCACCATCCCCGAATTGCGCGGTGCAATTGTAACCATGGAGCAGGCCTGCGAACTGGCAAAGCTGCTCGGCATTGAAATTCGATAGGAGGCTATATCCCATGGAGATACAAAGCGGAATATACAGGCATTTTAAAGGCGGAGAATACCGCGTGATTGGCATAGCGACTCACTCGGAAACGGGGGAGCAAGTGGTGGTTTATCAGGCGTTGTATGGGGAGCACACGCTCTGGGCCCGACCGGCCGCCATGTGGTTTCAGACGGTAGAGTATCAAGGGCGGCAGGTGCCGCGCTTTACTTGTCTTGAGGAGGGGTAAAAAAGATGAATCTTCAAATTTTTGGCAAACCAAAATGCTTCGATACTAAAAAGGCAGAGCGCTTTTTCAAAGAGAGGGGCGTCAAATATCAGTTTGTGGACCTGGTGAAATACGGGATGAGCAAAGGAGAATTTGAGCGCGTCAAGGCGGCTGTCGGCGGCCTGGAAAAGCTGATCGACACAAAGTCAAAAGATCCTGACGCTCTGCTGCTGCGCTATTTGGCAGGAGACGGTGCACGGCAGGAAAAGCTGCTCGAAAATCAAAAACTTATTCAAACGCCCATTGTACGCAATGGGAAACATGTAACCGTTGGCTACTGCCCGGAAATATGGCAGCAGTGGATTGATACAGCGAAGTGACAACATGAGGCACAAAAAGTTGAGAAGAAATTCCGATATTCCGCTAAGATAAAAGCAAGACAGGAGGCTTTGGAAGATGGATTGGATCATGGGCTTGCAGCGGGCGGTCGATTATATTGAAGCGCATTTGACAGAACAGATTTCTTATGAGGACGTGGCGCGCGAAGCATATGTATCTCCGTTTTATTTTCAGCGTGTTTTCTCGATCCTATGCGGCTATACGGTAGGTGAATATATCCGTAATCGCCGCCTGACACTGGCGGGCTCGGAGCTTCTGGCGACGGATCAGAAGGTGATCGACCTTGCGCTGAAATACGGCTATGAAACGCCGGAGAGCTTTACGCGCGCCTTCACACGGTTCCATGGGATCACGCCATCTGCCGCCCGTTTAACTCTGGCTCCGCTCACTTCCTTTGCACGCCTGTCCATTTAAATATCGATGAAAGGCGGAGAACGTATGCAGTACAGAATTGCAAACAAGGATTCCTTCCGGATTGTCGCCAAGGGCACGCGGTGCAGTGAGGAGGATGAAAAAAATCGGGAGGAGATCCCGGCTTTTTGGGAGCGCTGCCACCGGGATGGCACGATCCAATGGCTGTGTGAGCACAGGGAAGAGCATGGAACGATCGGCAGCAATATCGTGGGCCTTTGTATGGAGGATAGCCGCCAAAAGGAGAACTTCCCCTCTTTGATCGGCGCGGAGTCTTTGACGCCACAGGCACCATGCCGAATGCAATCCAGCAGCTTTGGCACCGTATCTTCGCTGAATTCTTTTCGACCTCAGAATATGAGCCACTGGGGAACTATGACCTGGAACTTTATTCAGACGGCAATATGGGCGATCCAGATTATCACAGTGAAATCTGGGTAGCTGTCACGCCGCGTGAAAAGTAAAGGATTCTAGCGAAAAAATCCCTTTGCCCAGCTGGTCAATCCAGGAGGGCAAAGGGATCGTTTTATATTGATTGCAGGTTTTAGTGTTTCCCGGAGCGTTTCTTTCCGCTGAGGATTAGAATAACGCCTGCGCCCGCGGCAATTGCCAAAAGGGCCGCCGGGAAGGCAGTGCCTCCCGTACCGGGGTTTTCCGTTTCATCCATATCGTCTATGGAGGTGTTACCGTTGTTGGTTTCATTCTCCTCTGGGAAGAAATCGTCATCCTCATCGGGCTCCTCTCCGTGATCCGGATCAGAGGGATCCGTCTCCTGAGGCGCAAGCAGCTCGATGACGAGCGTGGTCAGCGCATCCTTTTCACTCAGGGCGCCGAGAACCTCTTGGATGATCGGGAGCAACTCCTCGCCGCCTTCCATCGTGCCGATCAACCGCTCGATCTCAGCCCGATTTTGGGAGAGCACCTGCTCCACATAGCGAAGCAGTGTGACAAACACGGCAGGCTGATCGGCCTTTACGGCATATTTTTGCGCATAGCCGGCGCCTGCTGTGGGAACGGCCACCAGGCTCCCGAGGGAAGCGATGGTATCCCAATCAGGCTCTGGCAGTGTAAGTGAAACAGCCTGGCCATTGATATTCAGGTTTTTTACGGCATCCGCCGCAAGCCCGAAGATGCTATCCAAGCTCAGGTAGGGGGCCACCAGATCTTCCAGCCCAAAGCCGATGGATTTAGCAGCCTCGCGGACGGCTTCAAATACCTCTCCGGATTCATACACCAGATGTGGAAGCCTTTCGGTAAGGGTATCAATCGGGTTTTCCAGCAGACGGTCGATCAGCGGCAGCAGGGGGGAAAAGGCGAGCTTCAGGTAAGCGTCATAATGCCCCGACGCGTCTGTTTCCTGCTTCGTTTGCGCCGTGTATGCCGAACTGGTCGGCGCATTGGTGATACCAAGCGCATCATAGATGGGGATGAATAATTTTTCATACAATCCGTATTGGAAGTTTCCGTCTTTATCCGTTTTGTTTTCAAACGCGATGTCTACGCCGACAAGGCTCAGCAGCTGCGTGCCGAAAATCAGCTCTGTTACAGGCCGTAGCCCGGCGATCAGCGCATCGAGGAAGCCTTCCATGTCCCCATTAGAGAAGCCCCAGTCGACTTTGGAAAGGTCCGCATTCTGCCAGGTAAGGCCGTCTGCGGAAAGTGCTGCCTTCGCCTGTGCGTATTTTTCCTCTGTCAGCTGCTCTGCGGCTCCCACGGGAAGTAGCGCGTTCCCAATTAGCTGCTTTACAAGCGTTTGTACAAATCCCGGCAGGCCAGAAATCGCGCTGTTAATGAGGGAATCTAATTGCGTATAAACCGCAGCGAGCGCTTGGCCTGTCATCAAGTTGGTTGCAAGTTGGTTTTTCGCAAACGGCTGCAGGCCGCCCGCTTCCTGAATTGCAGGCACCAGCATTTTCAACGCATCGTTTAAAAATGCATCGCTCGCGCCGAGCGCCTGCTGCGCCTGTTGCTTGGTGATCCCTGCCGGATAGGCAATTGATCCGGTTACATGGGGCTTTTCGACAGGCCGAATACCGGGGGACTGCGTTTGCATCGCCTCGCCGCGGATCAGCTGCAAGGCCTTAGAGAAGGGATGCGCTTCCCCCTTCAGCACTGCCACCGGATAGCTCAAATCAGCAAGCAGCTTCTGCTGGAGCGCATTCAGGCCGTCATAAGCGGAAAGGGATGCTTTCACGGCATCAATGCCGCCCTCGCCCTGTAAAAAGCGCTGATAGGCGGTGAGTATGTCCTGCGCAGTGGAAAGCGCCTGCTTCTGCTCCTTACTGAATAACATCGCAGAAAGCGTGCTCCAGTAGCGACCGGCTGCGTCTGCTGCTTTCACCGCTTCATATTGCTCCTGGGTTTCTCCTGTATTTTGGGCACGGAAGGGATTTTGTTGCAGATCCGCCGTCAGGTTCAGCACTGCCAGCTGATTCAACGCGACAAAATTTTGATTGGCATCCCAATATTCTCCCTTTTGATCCAAAATGCTGAGATAGTCGCGTACAATTTCTTCCGCTGTCTCATAAGAAACGTTAAGCGCTTCCAGCGCGGCTTTAGCCGCCGCCTGCGTAAAGTCGGTAGAGGGAGTCAGCTTGATGCCCTCCACTGCACTGGCGCCCATGATCTGTTGATAAAGCGCTGCGGCATGCTGCTGCAGCTCCGTGGGGCTGCCAATCAATTTCGGAATATTGACTGGGTAATTGGGAAACCATCCACCCGTCGCCTGCACGCGCGCCCGCGCCAGCTGGTGCATCTTTAATACGTTTTCTGCGCCCACGGCATCCTTTTCCGCATCGCTTGCCGATTTGTAGTCCTTGGCAAGCGCCGCGCCCGCCTCGTCGGACAGGTCGCCGCTGTATGCTGCGATACGCTCTGCAAGGGAATCCCCCTGTGCAAACGCCGTCAGCGAAAGGGACATGGTAGAGAACACAAGGAGTATTGCAAGTGCGGCCGCAAGCAGTTTGTTTGTTTTTCGCAAGGTTCTTCCTCCTGTATCTTTCTATTCACAAGAATTTGAATGTTGTGTCAAAAACAAAGCTGCCTTGCTGCTGCACCTCCTCCCATTTCATCGGTGACCTCATCCTAGCATATCAAAGGAAACAGGTCAAATAAAATAAGAAAGATTTATGATAAATTCATAAAATTGGAGCGCATTTCCATTCCCTACAAGTATCCGTTCAAATCCATACCCTGCAATCCAGGCAGCATTCCACGCCTGCCAGTACCCGAAAAAAGCAATAAAATCAGGGAACGGCTTGCCGGAGCACTTGCAATGTGCATTTTGCATGTGTATAATTATATTGTTTATACTTTGTTGCATTTGCAATCGTATTTTCACTATACTGGAGGGCTTACATTGGCAGAGTCAGAAAAAAACAGCTTCGTCGATCTGGAGCACAGCGTCATGCGGTTTTGGGAGGAGAATGATTGCTTCAACAAGCTGCGTGAAAAAAACCATGGGCATGAAATGTTCCGTTTTCTTGACGGGCCGATTACTGCGAATAATCCTATGGGGATCCATCATGCCTGGGGCCGGACGCTGAAGGATACGTTCATCCGCTATAAAGGCATGCAAGGCTATGATTGCCGCTATCAAAACGGTTTCGACGCACAAGGGCTGTGGGTTGAGGTGGAAGTGGAAAAAGAGCTCGGCTTCCAGACGAAAAAAGACATTGAAGCTTACGGGATGGACAAGTTCACGCGCAAGTGCGTGGAGCGTGTTCAGCGGTTTTCCGGCATTATCACGGAGCAATCCAAACGATTGGGCCAATGGATGGATTGGGAAAACTCCTACTTCACGCATACGGATAAAAACATTGGCGGTATCTGGCATTTTTTAAGAACCTGCCACGAGCACGGCTGGATTGAGCGCGAATATAAGCCCATGCCGTGGTGCCCGCGGTGCGGCACTTCACTCTCTGAGCATGAAATGACCGGCTCTTATAAGATGATGAAGCATAAGTCCGTTTTCTTCAAGCTGCCGGTCGTCGATCGCGATTTCAAGATGCTTGCCTGGACGACAACACCGTGGACCCTTTCCGCCAATGTTTCCCTCGCCGTCAATCCGGAGATCGATTATGTGGAAGTGAAAGTGAAAAGCGACGATCAGCCGATCGTGCTGGCAAAAAATGCGATCAAATATCTGGGCGACGACAAAGTGGAAGTTTTGCGCGCATTCAAGGGCGATGAACTGGTCGGCCTGAGGTTTGAAACCTGCTTCCCGGAGTTCGAGGCGCAGCAGGGGGTCGATCATTCCATCGTCGCATGGGAGGATGTTGCGGCAGACGAAGGCACTGGTATCGTCCACATTGCGCCCGGGTGCGGCGTAGAAGACTATGAGCTTGGCCTCCGGCTCGGCCTTGCACAGATCATGCCGGTAGACGACACGGGGCTATTCCTCGACAAATTCGGCTGGATGACAGGCAAAAACAGCCATGATATTGCAGATGAGGTGTTCCAAAAGCTGGAGGAAGCCGGTAAGCTTTATAAAGTGATGGAATATGAGCACAGCTACCCGGTTTGCTGGCGGTGCAAATCTGAGGTGATTTTCCGCCTGGTGCCCGCCTGGTACATCCGCACGGAAGAGCTCAAGCCCCGCCTGATCGCCGCTGCCGAAAAGGTCAAATGGGAGCCCGCATCCAATGGAAAGAGAATGCAGGACTGGCTCAATAATATGGGCGACTGGAATATTTCCCGTAAGCGGTATTATGGAATGCCGCTGCCATTCTACCCCTGTGAGCATTGCGGCCATCTGACCGTGGTCGGCTCCAAGGAGGAATTGAAGAAGCTGAGCACCGACCCGGCAAAAGTGGACGCGCTGCCGGAGATGCATCGGCCGTGGATTGACGAGATCAAAATCAAATGCCCGGAATGCGGCCATGAGGTTTCCCGCATCAGTGAAATCGGCGACGTGTGGCTGGATGCAGGCATTGTCCCGTTCTCCACGCTCGGCTATTTTGACGACAAAGAGGCATGGCGCAAAAACTACCCGGCAGAATGGATTACGGAGATGCGCGAGCAGGTGCGCCTGTGGTTCTATTCCATGCTCTTTATGAGCGTTGTTTTAGAGGATCGCGCGCCGTATGACCGCGTGCTTTCTTACAATACCGTGGTTTCAGAGGATGGCTCCAAGTTCTCCAAAACCGGATTCATGATTAAATTTGACGAGGCCGCGGAGAAGATCGGCGCGGATACGATCCGCTATATGTATGCGGGTGCGCCGGTAGCGAACGATGTTCGCTTTGGCTACAATCTGGGCGACGAGGCGCGCCGCAAGCTGTTATCCTTCTGGAATATTTTCACCTTCTTCAACACCTATGCACAGATTGACAAGCCTGTTTTAGAGGGCTATCAACCTGATTTCAGCAAACTTACGCCGACGGACCGCTGGCTGGTGCTGCGCACCAACGCCTTTATCAAGCGGGCGACAGAGGTCATGGATGATTATAAGACCTACCTGCTCGTGAAGGATTTTGAAGTGTTTGTAGACGATATCTCCAACTGGTATATCCGCACCAACCGCCGCCGTTTCTGGAAAACAGAGGACGCGGATGATAAAATGGTGGCCTATTGGACGCTCTTTTACGCACTGAATACCTGCGTACAGGTGATGTCCCCAATCATCCCGTTTATGACAGAGCATATCTGGCAGGAGCTGACCCGTAAAGTGATGCCGAACACTCCCATCAGCGTGCATTTGAGCGATTGGCCGCAGCCACTGGAAGGGATTGCAGATGACGGCGTAATCGAGCAGACAGAGCGCGCCCGCGCAGTGATTGCCACAGCCATGCGCCTGCGCAATGAACAGCAGCTCAAGGTGCGCCAACCGCTTCAAAAGCTCTATATTTGCTGCGAGGAGGCTGTTGCCAATCAAATCCGCGTATTCGAAAAGAATGTGCTGGATGAACTCAACGTGAAAGAAATCGTGTATATCCAGGATTTCAACCTGTTGGAGGACGCTTATCTAGGCGTCAATTTCAAGGCTGCCGGCGCGGTGCTCAAGCAAAATGTCAATAAAATGAAACAATCCCTTGAGGCGCTCTCTGCTGAGGAGATGCAGATCATGGTGAAGGCCTTCGATGCGGATGAGCAAATCGCTGTGCCGGGCTGGAAAGGCACATTTGATGCAGCGCTCTTTGTCCGCCAGTCGAAAACCAAGGCAGGGATCGTTTCCGCCGAATGCGGGGAGGGCGTGGTGATTGCCCTCGACACCGTTTTGACCGATGCTTTGCGTGCAGAAGGCGCCGTGCGCGATATCATCCGCCAGTGCCAGCTTCTGCGCAAGGAGGCAGGTTATCAGGTGGAGCAGCACATCAAGGCGGCGATTGTAACAGGCAGCGCCTTCCTTTCGGAGGCTTTGGCTGCACAGCAATCTCATATTGCGGCGGAGCTACTTGCTGATGAACTGATGTTCGTCCCTATGGCACAGGCTGACCTGACAAAAGAGATCGAGATTGGCTCTGATTCCGTGACGATTGCAGTATTAAAAGCTGAATAGCCCAAAAAGAACGCACCGAAGCGGATGAATCGTCTCTTCGGTGCGTTTCGTCTTATTTTAAAAGTGGGTATTGCATTTTGCAATACCCACAGCGTAAGTTGCATAAAGTTTTTCTTTTAAAGCCAGGCCTGACCATTCTCCAAAGCAACGGTAAAGATGCGGCTGTTGTTTTTGGGATCCTTTGCCTGATGGTATTTAAAGAGCATCTCTTTGTCATTCAGCATGCCGAGGATTTCAATCTTGCCGGTTTCGTGGGACATCGCATAGCGGATGCGCTTGCTAAAGCCATTACACTTTGCTTTTGCCTGGTCCACGATTTGAACGCCCTCTGCAAGCGGCACCTGAAACTGCGTTTTCACATGGGTTACCGGCCTGCATTGGAAGATGTAATAGGGAATCACGCGATTGCGGATCAGGGAATTAAAGAGATCTGCAAGCGTATCCGGATCGTCGTTGATACCGCGCAAAAGGACTGTTTGGTTATTGACAATGACGCCAGCTTTCAAAAGCGCATCAATCGAAGCGATCGCCTTCGGCGTCAACTCCTTTGCATGGTTAAACTGTGTTGTAACATAGATCGTCTTTTTCTGCCCATACTCCTGTAGGATTTCCAACAGCTCCGGGTCTTCCGTGATGCGGGAGGGGAGTGTTACCGGAATTCGCGTGCCAAAGCGGATAAAATCAAGGTGATCCACCACAGAGAGTTCTTTCAGATAGTAAGCAATGACCTGATTATTATTCAAGAAGGAATCCCCGCCGGAAATCAATACATTGTTGATCTCCGGATGCACCTTGATATAAGCGAGGATCGGGGCAAACGTCTTTGCCACTTCCTCATCGGAGGTACCGACCAAACGTTTGCGGAAGCAGTGGCGGCAGTACATCGCGCATTTGCTGGTGGAAAGGATCAGGGAAGTTTGCCTATATTTATGTTGTAGGCCCTCTGTTTTGGTGTTGCTCGCTTCACCGCTGGTATCCCACATGCCCGCATCATCGAGCTCTTCCAACGCCGGAAGGCTCATTTTGCGAATGGGGTCATTCGGATCGTTTGGATCGATCAGGGAAAGATAATAACGGGGGATGGACATCGGGAAGTCTTTGACAATGGACTCTAATTTTTCAATCTCAGAGCTTTCGAAAGGAATATATTTTGCAAGCTCCTCAATTGTTGTTACGTTATTTTTCAGTTCTTCTTGCCAGCTCATAATTGCCTCCTTGGTGGTATCCATAAAATTCTGTTTATAATCATAACATAATTCTGTGACTTGTTTATGAATAAATAAAATTATATTCAGTTTATCAGTTGATTTTTCGTTAGATTATTCTATAATAATTTACATATTCTGTTTCAAAACAAGCAAAACCAATAAAAAGCATTCCAAAGTTAAGGAAAGGGAAAGTAGGAATGAAATTTCGATTTTTAGAGGAAGATATGTTTTATAGCACCTTTTTATTTGAGATTTCTGAAGTACAGTGCGGTGATCACTATGATGAAAAGAATCCGCAGCATGTGAAGTGGCTGAAAAATTATATAAAATCGCTTTATCTCTGCGGCGGGCAGGCACTTTGCCTTTATTCTGACGAGGATGAACCGATTGGCTTCATCTACCTGCTGCATGATCTAGGCCTTGAAAATGTGGATTGTTTTGGAAAAAAGGCGACGATTGCCATGTTCGAGGTAAAGGAGAAATACAGAAGCAAAGGCTATGGAACTATGCTTTGCAAAGAAGCGGAGGAGTATCTACGCAACCGCGGGGCAGAGTGTCTGTATACCGATACGCCCGACGATCCGGATGACAGACGGGCTTTGTTGTTTTATATTCGTTATGGCTTTACGCCCGTTGGCTGCCACCCTTGTGTAAACGGGAAAAACGACATGCCGCAAATCTATTTGTTTAAGTATCTTTAAGCTTCGCCGCAGCGTTTCCATCACAAAAAAACACCGTTTATGCTGGGCTTCCCCGCATAAACGGCTTGCGGAGAAGGACAGCAAACGCATTCCTTTATATCCTGTTCCGCTGCCAATAGGATAACCGGTTTACGGCACCCAATACAGGCTAAATTTTCCCAATATTATAGATTGAAAAGCAGAGATAAGTGTGCTATAATTTTAGCATCATCAGATCAGTAGGAGGATATTGTGATGAAACATATCGTAACGTTAAATCAGGCGAATTTGAAGAAGAGCGCTGCCAAAGGCGGTTGCGGCGAATGTCAGGCGTCCTGCCAGTCCGCCTGCAAAACATCCTGCACGGTTGCCAACCAGAAGTGCGAGAAATAAGTACTCCAATCAAATCGGCTTCAAATTAAGGGGCAGGGGACTGTCCCTTAATTTTTCATGCCGTAAAATGCTGATACAGAGCGGTGCGGAAAGGATAATCCAGGAATGATTCATAAATTTTATCTCAACGGTTTTTATATTGTGCTCGATGTCAACAGCGGGGCAGTCCATGTAGTAGACCGGCTTTCCTATGAGCTGCTCGATGGGCTGGAAGCGCCTTTGTCGGCCGATTGCCCACAGGAAATTGCCGGGCGGTTACGCGGTACATACAGCGATGCGGAAATTCAAGAGGCCTATGCAGAGCTTTACACCCTCTACCAAAATGGATTTTTGTTTTCCGCTGATGATTATGCGCCCTTTGCGGCGCAGATGGGCCCCGCGCCCGTAAAATCCATGTGCCTGAACATTGCTCATGACTGTAACCTGCGGTGCAGCTATTGCTTTGCCGCACAGGGCGATTTTGGCCATGGCCGCAAGCTGATGCCCTTTGAAGTGGGCAAGGCGGCGATTGACTTTTTGATCGAGCACTCGGCAAATCGCCATAATTTGGAGCTGGATTTCTTCGGCGGCGAGCCGTTGATGAATTTTGAGGTTGTTAAACAAGTGGTAGCGTATGCACGCTCGATCGAAAAGGAGCACCACAAGAATTTCCGATTCACGATCACCACCAACGGCCTGCTCCTGACAGATGACAAAATCGACTACATCAACCGTGAAATGTCTAATGTGGTTCTCTCGATTGATGGGCGCAAGGAGATTAATGACTCGCTGCGTTTCCGCGTAGACGGCAGCGGCAGCTATGATGCAATTGTGCCAAAATACCAGCGGCTCGTGGAAAAACGCCGCAACGGGAAATTTGACCAATACTATGTCCGTGGTACGTTCACGAAAGAAAATTTGGACTTTACAAAAGACGTTATCCATATGCGGGAGTTAGGATTCGATCAGATTTCAATCGAGCCTGTGGTAGCAGATCCGGCGCTTTTGCCTGTTGCCCTGACGGAAGAGGATCTTCCTCGCATTTGTGAGGAATATGAAAATCTCGCAAAAGAAATTATCCACAGAAAAAGGGGAGGGGACGCGTTCAACTTTTTCCACTTTATGCTGGATCTTGATCAGGGCCCCTGCGCGATCAAACGGCTGCGTGGATGCAGCTGCGGCAATGAATATGTTGCCGTCACGCCGGAGGGTGATATTTATCCTTGCCATCAGTTTGTTGGGATGGATGAGTGGAAGATGGGAAGCGTCTTGGACGGCTCACTGGATCAGGAAAAAAAGCAGCTTTTTTCCAAAACCAACGTGTATGAAAAGCCGGAATGCCGCACCTGCTGGGCAAAATTCTATTGCAGTGGCGGTTGCAATGCCAATAATCTTCAATATGCCGGAGCAATTCTCAAACCCCATAAGCTCTCCTGCGCGCTTGAGCAAAAACGGTTGGAATGCGCGATTATGATGAAAGCCGCGCTTGCACAGCAGGAAGAATGAGATCAATAAAAGAATCCCCCAAAATCCTCTGCTTCTCTTATCTCAAGAAGCAGAGGATTTTTACTTTGAACAGATCCGTATCAGTTCTAATTTCCTTCTGAACGCCATACCTTATAGGGATACGTGTAAAAAGGAGGAAGCAAAATGAGGACAAGGCGGATCAGGCCGCATGAAAGGCGGCCCCTTCCAAACGGGATACTGGTAGAGCGCATCGCTTCCAGTTGGAAATTGATTCTTTTAACAGCGCTTTTTGCGGCTGGAATGGCGTTTGGGGCGGCATCCGTAAAATACAGCGCCAACCACGAATGGCTGGAGCAACTCTTACAGCTTTTACAGGAATACAGCACGATTCGTAATTCGCAATCCTTATTTTCAACCATGTGCAACTCCCTGTTTTCAAATTTGATTTATCTCGCAGTCGCTTTTATTGCAGGGCTTTGCGCGATGGGCTTTCCGTTTCTTGCACTGGCACCCTTCCTTCGTGGGCTCGGCTTAGGCGCCGTATTCGGCTACCTATACAGCACCAAAGCGCTCGCGGGAGTTGGTTATTGCATGCTGATCCTGTTGCCTGGAGCAATTTTGTCTACTGCTACGCTATTGATTGGCTGTCGGGAGGGGATCACCATGTCGCTGGATGTTTTTGCAGTGATGAACGGCAATAAAACGCTGGATAGCTACCATAACTTTCGCCTTTATTGCGCACGTTTCGGAATTTTACTCATATTGCTGGCTTGTGCCGCTTTGGCAGATGCGTTGTTTGCAAAAGCGTTCTCCGGCTTTTTTCATTTTTGAACTGTTTTTTTCGCTTTTTGTCGATGCAAAGGATTCGCTTCAGCGGCTGATTTGATTTGATCATCCATAATATGCGTATAAATTTCTGTTGTACCCAGATTTTCATGACCTAAAATTTCTTTGAGCACCAAAACATCAACTTTCCCGTGTTGATACATCAGCGTTGCGGCCGTGTGGCGCAGCTTATGCACCGATAGGCCCTGGCCGGAAAGCCCTGCTTTTTCTAAAAATGTATAAACAACATGCTGGACCGTTTTGGGGCTGATCCGCTGCATCCGGTTGCTGAGAAAGAGCGCGTTCTTATCCTTCACGCCGTCTACAGGTCGCACCTTTAAATATTCTGCCAATGCATCCTGACAGGCTTGGTTGAGATAGAGAATGCGCTCTTTATCGCCCTTGCCGGTTACATGGATAATCTCATTATCATGGATATCAGAAAGATTCAGACCAACCAGTTCAGAAAGACGCATCCCACAATTGAGAAAAAAGGTGACCATACAATAATCACGTTCTTTGTTTTTACCATCAATATGCTCCAAAAGACTGATGCTCTGGTCAAGCGTTAAATATTTGGGAAGCGCTTTTTTCTGTTTTGGCGTATCCAGTTCCTGCATGGGATTTTCATCCAGTATTTTCCTTTGAACCGTTAAGTATTTAAAAAAGCCACGGATGCTAGAAACCTTACGCGAACGGGTGGTCGCATTGTTATGACGTTCCTGTTTGCAATAGGACAAAAACGCATATGCATCGCTGAGGGACACTGTGCGCAGGAATGCAATGTCAATATCTGAAATATTGATTTCATCAAAATCAACAGAAGCAGATACAAGGCCGCGTGATTGCTTGAGAAAACGCAGGAAGGTACGAAGATCTGTCGCATATTCCTGTACGGTTAATGGAGATTTGTTTTTAATCACGTCAAGATAGCGAAGAAAGTCCGTTAAAACAGACGGCAGCTCAGAATAGTCAATGGAAGGCATCATGTTTGATTTAAGCGGGATTCTGTTATTTTTTGCTCCCCTAAATTATACAAAATATTTATTTTGTATAATTGTTTCACTTCCGTTTGGGGTGGCTCCCGCTCAAATCTTCCTCCTTTCCCTAGATGGTTCTTTCGCTTTATTGTATCACATCAGCCTTAAACCGTCTGATACTTTTTTGTATCAGACGGTTTTCAATTGTTATTTACTTTTTATCACTTGCATTCATCTTTGCTGCATTCATGAGCCGGTTCACTTCTTCCGGCGTTAGTTCGCGCCATTTGCCCTGCGGCAGCATACCGAGCTTTACAGGTCCCACAGCCGTCCGCTTCAGCCTTGCAACCTCCAGGCCGAGCTGCTCGCACATCTTTCGAATCTGCCGGTTTCGCCCCTCGTAGAGGACGATTTCGAGCACCACCCGGCCCTCTTCCTTTGTGATAATATGCACATCGGCCGGTGCAGTCATGCGGCCGTCCAGCATGAGCCCTGTGGTCATTTGGGTCATTTGTTCCTCCGTGATGCTTGGCCGTATGGTTACACGGTACGTTTTGGGAACATGACGCTTGGGGTGCATCATGGCGTTTGCAAAGGCGCCGTCATTCGTCATGAGCAGAAGGCCTTCCGATTCCCGATCCAACCGCCCCACAGGATACACCCGCATCCCGCAATCCTGTACAAGCTCCGCGACGCATTTGCGGTTCATCTCATCGCTCATGGTCGTGATAAATCCGCGCGGCTTATGCAGCATGATATAGCAAAGCGACTGTTCCTTCGCAACCTTTCGCCCATTGACGGAAACAGTATCCCGTTTGGGGTCAATTTTATCCCCGATCTGGGCTCTGGCACCGTTGATTTTTACACGCCCTTCTGCAATCAGTGCTTCGCTTTTACGGCGCGAGGCAATCCCGCATTCTGATAAATATTTTTGCAGCCTGATTTTTTCATCAGTCATTTTTTTGTTCTCTCCTTAAATGGGCCGAAAACCATTTCTTGATTTGGTTCCATAATCCTTTTTTCTCTTTGGCCGGTTCCTCCATTTGCTTGGGCGGATCGATATTTTTTACCGCCTGCGCCGTTTCCAGAGGGACACACGTCAGCAGCTGATCGCCACGATAGTATCGCGCCTCCCCTACGATTCTGCCCCGTTCCACCGGCGCGTAAACAAAAGGCTCCAGCCGGATCTCCCGGCGGATATCGGAAGGCAGATCGGAAGCGGCAATGCTGGGCGTAATCGCGCATTCAACCGGCACAGATTTGCTCGTTCCTCCGACCACCTTGAGCTGGATACCGGAAAGGCCATCGTCCAGCTTAAGGTTTTCCACCACAGAAAATCCGTAGTCAAACAATTTCTTGTGGTCATCCCAATCATTTGGGGCATTGAGCGTAACGGCAACCAAAGTCACGCCATCCCGCCGCGCTGCGGAAACCAGGCATCGTCCGCTCTTTTTCGTGAAGCCTGTTTTGACTCCAATACACCCGGGATAGGCGGATAATAAACGGTTGTGGTTGCTGAGTGTGCGCAGATACTCGGGATTACCATACGCGACACGGATGCTCCTGGTCGAGCAAACCGCGGCAAATTCCGGGTTTTGAATCGCTTCCGCTCCCAAAAGCGCCATATCGTGCGCACAGGAATAATGATCCTCGTGATCCAATCCAGACGGCGTAACAAAGTGTGTGTTGGACATGCCAATCTCTTTTGCGCGCGCATTCATCCGCTCTGCAAATTGATCGGCGGAGCCTGCCAGTGCAATTGCCGTTGCATTGGCGGCATCATTACCGGATTCCAGCAGCATGCCATAAATCAGGTTGCGGAGCGTTATCTTATCCCCCGCTTGCAGGCCAATGGAGGTGCCCTCGACTCGAACCATGGCCTCCGTTGCCGTAATTACACGATTTGGCGCACCCTCCTCAACGGCCAGAAGCGAGGTCATAATTTTTGTTGTGCTCGCCATTCCGCGCTGCTGTTGGGCATTTTTTTCAAATAAAAATTCTCCCGTATCAGCGACGAGCAATGCCGCCGACTGCGCTGATACAGAAGGCGGTTCCTGCGCCTGAGCCCGAGCTCCGCAGAAAAATAAAAAAGCACCGCACAGCAAAAGCGGAATCAGGTATTTATGGAATCCGATTTCTTTTTTTCGTTTATTTAACAAAGCCACCACCTGCCATTGTTTATACGTATGCAGGCGGTGGCAAAAAAATCAATTCAATTGCTAAAAAAGGCGTTCAGAGGGTTTATTTTACGTCTTCTATGGTTGTTACGTCAGCTGCATCGGTGGCTTGCCCCGCCTCTGCCTGCTGTGCTTCCTTCTTTTTGATGGTCTTATTGACGACGCTCGTAACTTTATCAAACATCTCAGGCACTAGATTTACCACGCGCTCAGCCGCGTTGTCATAAGCCGTAATATGTTTCAGGGTCACTTCGCCGTCACTGACGATCAGGAAAGCGACCGGTGTGATCGTTACACCAGCGCCGCCGCCGCCGCCAAAAAGCTGTGCGTTGGTTTTGGAGGGAAAATCGGAACCGCCCGAAGCAAAGCCATAGGTTACCTTGGATACCGGAATGATCGTCATTCCGCCTTCCAGATACATCGGGTCGCCAATGATTGTGCTAACATCCACCAGGTCGCGGATTTTTTCAATTGTCGTGCCCAGGATCCCGGATGCAGACTGTTCTTTCATAAAGAAGCACCACCTTGTTTAGTTTCAATTCTATTTTCATTGCTTTTATCTGGTTTGGAAAAAAGCACTTTGAAAACAACCTTAAATAGAAGCCGAACGGCCATCACAACCGCCGCATTCGTGACGAAAATCGGGCGAAGGGTGATGACTGTGTGCAGCTCCGTTTCATTTTGATTTGCCAAGAAATCAGGGGAAATATCCACATCGTACTTCCGGACCTTCATAACGGAACAAATTGCCCCCAGCGCAGGAAAAACCTCAGCACAGACTTTTCCATAATCATTCGCGGTCTGTGCTGCATCCCCAGAACCAATATACATTTGAAGGAACAGCTTGTCAATAAACACATGCTTAAAAACACTCCGAAACATGCCGGATACGATCCTGGCCATTTCCTTGAGCAACGCAATCACGCCGTCTATACCCTCATTTTGCCAAAAGGCTTTGAGTGGATTGGGCTTTGCTGGCTTTTCCTTCGCTTTTTTTTCTTCCGGTGGTTTCTGTTCTACCGGTTTCTCCTCCTTGGGCGCCTTCTCTTTCTTTTCCCATGGGAGGAGCTTGAATCGAAAGAATAAGTAACGCACTTCCAACTCGACCATCTCATGATAATCAAGCTGTAACGTCAGCCGAAAGCTGAAGGCCAGCACGATCAGCGCAATGATTGCCAGCAATATGTAGAGAACGATCAAATGCTCATCTCCCCTTCTTGCGCTGATAAAAGCGCATATTCCTCTGAATCCGCCGCTCCGCTTTCCTCTCTGGGGATTTTCTCTGAAGATGGTTCACCGGGCAAGGGCGGTAAATCTTCCAGCGAGGAAAAGCTGAAGCAGCGCAAGAACTCTGCCGTTGTGCCATAGAGAAGCGGTCTTCCTGGAAGCTCCAATCGTCCTTTTTCTTCTAAAAGACCCTTTTGGCACAGCGTATTGACAACGCCGGAGCAATCTACCCCCCGCACCTGTTCCACAAAGGATTTGGTGACCGGCTGATTATAGGCGACCACCGCCAGCACCTCAAACGCGGCCTGGGATAAGGGAGCGTTGCGCTTGATTTCCAATGCCTGGCGGACACTCTGAGCGAATTCCGTGCGGGTGCAAAGCTGATACCGGTTGCCCAAACGGAGCAAACACAAGCCGCTCCCACGCTCATCCAGCTGAGCCTCCAGGTTTTTTAAAATCTGCTCCATCAGGCCCTCGTTGACCTCCAGCGCCTGTGCCAAACGGGATAATTCCAACGGTTCACCCGCCGCAAAAAGAACGGCTTCCACAGCAGCTTGAATTTGTTTGGCATTCAAAAATGATCCGCCTCCCCTTCGCTGAAAGAATGGGACAATTTGTCCGAACGGCGCAGCAAAAGCACCTGAGCAGCTTCGCCGTCTCCATCCACGCGGATCCGCCTCGCTTTCATCAGCTCCAGCATGGCAAGAAAGGTGGCCACCATATCGGAACGGGAGGGCGCAATTTCAAAAAAAGACTCCAGCCGTTGTTTCTGCCCGCGAATTAACCGGCGCAGGATGAAAGCGACTTTGGAACCAACAGACACAATTTTATGGGAAACAATCCCGGTAAAAGATTCCACTGGTGGCGGAAGCCTGCGTTTGCCCTTGCCAACAGCAGAAAGATAAGCGCTCAACAGTTCATCCGGCTCATGCAGGCGAGTGTAGGTAGGGTCCACTTCAAAAACCTGCGGCTCGCGCGTATAGTGGTCAAATCCATCAGTATGCTCCGCCAGCTTCTGCGCCATGAGCTGGCAGTCCCGATATTCCAGCAGTTCCCCGGTCAGCTCTTTTTTCAGCTGATCCGCCTCTTCGTGAACCGGCAGCAAGGAAACCGTTTTCAGATAAACCAAGCGTGCCGCCATTTCCAAAAACTCACTGGCAACCTCTAAATTTTCATCCGCCTGCATCTGGCAAACGGCAACTACATACTGCTCGACCAATTCCAGAATCGGGATATCATAGATATTCAGCTTATGCTTGTTGATCAAATGAAGCAATAAATCCATCGGGCCTTCAAAAATGGGGAGTTTATACGATATTTTATCCATTCAGCCGCTCCCCCTCAATGGAACGGTAAAAAGGGCAGGCCAGCCACAAACGCAAGCCCTTTCATGACAAGATTGCTCAAAAAACTCAACGGCCAGCTCAACACACCGAAAAAGAGAAGCGCCAGCACAACGAGCATGATGATGCGCTCATATTGCATGATTTTATAATAGAGCCGATCCGGCAAAATAAGCCCCAAAATCCGGGAACCATCCAGCGGAGGAATCGGCAGCAGATTAAACACCGCAAGGTTCACATTAATCATCGCCGCCATTTTGAAAAATAAAAGGGCAACAGAAATAATGGTGCTCCTCGTCGATAAAAAGAGACCAAAAATATTATAGATAATCATGAAAAGCAGAGCCATCAATAAATTGGAAACAGGGCCCGCCAATGCGGTAAGCGCCATATCGCGCTTTGGGTTTTTAAAATTCCTCATATTGACCGGCACCGGTTTTGCATATCCAAACCCGATCAGCAGGATCATCACCGCACCGATGGGATCGATGTGTGCAAGTGGATTGAGCGTTAGCCTTCCGCTTAGCCGCGCCGTGTCATCTCCTAACCTGGTAGACATCCAAGCGTGCGCATATTCATGAATCGGAAGCGTGCAAAATACGACAAAGATAGAAACGCATACTCCGATCATTGCGCTCGTCCAGTCGCCGCTTCGGAAAAAATTCAATATCATGTATTCAAACTCCTCAGAATGAAATGATTCTTACTTAGAGTATCCTAAAACAGCATGCGCGTCAACAGATAAAATGTAAATTTTCATCCAATTGCACCGGTGGGCCTTCCGCCCGTTACAATTCGATCAATTTCTCCATAATCCAAATAGGAACAGGTGTGCAGACCCTCCTTTTGGAAAATGGCACTGATCTCATCCGCCTGCCCTTCGCCGCATTCCACGGCGATCATGCCGCCCTCGCTTAAGGAGGGAACCCAGCGTTCTGCCAGCACCCGGTAAAACAGCAAACCATCCTCTCCGCCATCAAGGGCCATACGCGGTTCGTGCCGCACTTCCCGCTGTAAGCCGCTTATTTCTGCGGATCGAATATAGGGCGGGTTTGAAACGATCACCTGCGGCGTGGGAAAGTCAAAGCTCTGAAAGCCACCCATCAAATCGCCCAATTGCAGATGGGTATTAGCCGGTGCAATATGATCTGCATTGCGCTGTAAATAGGCAAATGCGGCCTCTGATTTTTCCAGCAAAAACACCTCGGCGTCGGGCCGCCTCTTTGCAATGCTCAGCCCCAGGCACCCGCTTCCCGCGCAAAGGTCAAACACCACCGGATGCTCCAGGGATTCCATCCGCTGGAGGGCAGTCAGGGCAAGGAGCTCTGTTTCCGGCCGAGGAATCAATACACCAGGGCCAATCTGAAACGATTCATCCAAAAAGCTCCATAGCCCGATCAGATATTGAAGCGGTTCCCCCTCTGCCCTTTGGCACAATAAGCGCCTGAAGTAATGCTCTTTGTTTTCATCCGGCACACAATCTCTGTGCAGGGAAAGCGCCGTGCGGTCGAATCCAAAGGCCTTCTCCATCAAGCAGCGCGCATCAAAAGCGGCATCCGGATTGCCAGAATCCCGGAGAGTTTCCATTGCCTCCTGGTAAAGCGACTGGTAGGTCATCAAATTGCGTCATCCTCCGGGTTATCGGTAATCACAGCTTTGAAGGCGGCAATTCCAACCTCAATCATGCCGTCGTCCGGTTCCTTCGTCGTTAAACGCTGCATCCACAGGCCAGGTGCCGAAAGAATTTTTGTCAGCCAATTTTCGTGCCGTCCCGCATAGCGGATAAATTCATAGCCCAATCCCATGGTCACGGGCAGCGTGAGGATTTTAATGCACATCCAAAGAATCCGGTTCTCCGGATTGCCAAGCTCAGGGAAAATCAGAATCAACAGGGAAGCCACCAGAATACTGATAATCAATATCACAAAAATAAAGCTTGTACCACAGCGCGGATGGAAGCGGATTTGTTTGCGCACATTCTCAACCGTCAATTCTTCCCCGTGCTCATAGCAGAAAATCGTTTTATGCTCTGCGCCATGGTAGCTGAAAACACGCTTAATATCTTTCATCTGCGAAACCAGCGCAATATAGGCAATGAAGATCAAAATACGCATAGCACCTTCTATGAGGCCCTTGAACGATAACAGCCCACCTTTTGCCAGCGTGTTGAGCCCGTCAAAAATAAGAGAAGGGAGATAAAAAAACAATGCAAATGCCAGCACAAGCCCCAGCACCATGGCGACTGCCGAAATAACAGCCATCATTTTCGGGCCGAAATGATCCGAAATCCAGCGATCCAGCTTGGACATTTCCTCTTCCTTGACATCTTCTGTCTCTAACCCGGATTTTTCGGCCGACTCCATCAGGCATTTATAGCCGAAAACCATGGATTCAATAAAATTGACCACCCCGCGGAGAATCGGCCAGCCTAAAAATTTCACTTTATCCTTGATTTGTTTATAATCCTTATACTCTGTATCGATCGTACCATCCGGCAGGCGGACGGACATCGCCGCTCCTCGCGGCCCTCGCATCATAATTCCCTCGATCAGGGCCTGTCCTCCGACGGAGGTTTTATGCTGCACGCTCTTGTTTTTTCCATCACTCATTCTGTGAACTCCTTTCATCAGGGAGGACGACCGGGTCTATCGCAAACAATACGGAGACCGTCGTTCCCTCGCCTACTACGCTGTTAATTTTTAAAGTGCCATGGTGCAGCTTCACAATCTCATCGACCACGGCAAGCCCGATCCCGGAGCCGCGGGCAGAAACGTTGGAGCGATAAAATTTTTCCGTTACGTGCGGCAAATCTCCTTCCGGAATGCCGCAGCCAGTGTCGCCTACCATGATTTCAAGCGTTGTGTTCATAATATTGGCAACAACGATCACTTTGCCGCCCTGCTCTGTATATTTAAAAGCGTTGTCCAGTATGTTGACAAACACTTGTTTGATCCGATTCGCATCCCCATTCATCGGGGCAGGCACATGGGGCACATTGTAGATCAGTTCAATCCCCTCGCGCAGTGCGCGCTCCCGAAACACAAAAACAGCGTCATCCAACTCCGCCAACACGTCGATTTTCTCCATACGCATGCTGAGCTTACCGTTTTGCATGCGGGAAAAATCCAAAAGCTCTTCCACAATCCCGGTCAGGCGGCCGGATTCATCAATAATTACCTGCATCCCTTTGGATAACAGCGTCGGATCAGTATCCCCCACCTGCAACAGCGTTTCCCCCCAGCCTTTGATCGCTGTCAGCGGAGTACGCAATTCGTGAGAAATGGTTGATATAAAATCATTTTTCACTCGGTCGGCCTCGCTAAGCTCCGAGGCCATATAGTTGATGGTTTCTCCCAATTCACTAATTTCATCGTTGTAATGGTGGCTGTCAATCCGGCTGCTGAAATCTCCATGCGCAAATTTCTGCGCCGCTGCATTGATCTGCATGACAGGCTTGACAATGGATTGAATGAAGAAAGAACCGGACATCGCCACCAAAGCAATCGCCAAAAGACAGATAAAGAAAATAATCAGAATAAACGTTGCAACCTGGTTATCAATCCCTTCCAGCGAAATTAGATAACGGACAGCCCCGCTGTTTTCACCCAGCAGCTGTGTTAAGGTCATCACCTTTTCCCCAGATGGAAGGCGGCCTATCCAACGGGCAGTGCCGCTGGCAGTCTTAGCCGCTATAGCCTCCTGATAATCCGGCATTTCCGGTGAGCCGTCTACTGGGAATCCACTGGAAGAAGTAATCACATTTCCGTTTTTATCAATCACCCAGACCTCCATGCTATCCTTTGCCTTAAAATTTTCTACAAACTCGCGCGCCCTATTTTCAAACTGCTCGTCCGTATTGTTATACAAATTAAAAAAGGTAGGGACTGTATCATTCACATGGGAGTTGAGCGCTATTTTAACATATTCATAGTAATAAAAATGGATTGCAATAGAGGCAATGATCGAAACCAAAAGAAGCAGGGAAGAAATAACGCCTAGCGTATTGATTACCCAGCGCCTTGTAATGCCGCTGAAATGCATTCATCCCATCTCCTTTTTCTATGATATCAAATTTGACCGGCGACTTAAACAACCCACTTATACCCAAGGCCCCAGATTGTTACTAAATGCTTGGGATTCGATGGCTCATCCTCAATCTTCATACGCAGGCGGCGGATATTGACGTCTACGATTTTTTCTTCTCCAAAATACGAACTGCCCCAAACACGATTCAGGATATCCGTCCGGTCCAGCGCTGCGCCCGGATTCTGAAAAAAACATTCCATGATCTGAAATTCCACCTGCGTTAAATCAATAAAATGGCCGCTTTTGGTCAGCGTCCGGTTACGCGGATTGAGAACGAATTCCCCAAGGATCACCGTATCATCCTGTTCCTTAGCGCCAGAGGTTTCCTTGCTCATTTCAACGCGGCGGTAAATCGCATCAACCCGCGCCATTAGTTCGGATGGTGAAAAAGGCTTTGTTACATAATCATCTGCACCCACCAACAGGCCGGTTACCTTATCCATTTCCTGCGTGCGTGCCGTCAACATGATGATCCCCAAGCGCGGGCTGCGGGCACGCAGCTGTTTGCAGAGCTCCAACCCATCCATCTGCGGCATCATGATATCCAACAAGGCCACATCAACTTCGCCATTGCGTCCATCATAGATGTGCAGAGCCTCCAGCCCATCGCCTGCTTCTAATACTTCATATCCGCTGCGCTGCAAATTGATGACGATAAAATCGCGAATAGACGCTTCATCTTCCGCTACAAGAACTGTTTTCATCCTGCTTATGCCCATTCCTTTCTTGCGTCTAACCGTAGATTTATGCGGCTTTGGCGCAGCCAAAATTTCGATGTGCGAAGCCTGTTTTCACACTGCATTTCATGCCCGAAAAGCACAAAACATATGGCCCTAAAACACTTTACTCGATAATCGAAATGCTTGTTTTTAACTGATCAAAATCAATATCATATTGCGAAGCGGCACCCGATAAACGGGCCACATAAACGACGCTGCCATTTTCCTTTAACAACGTATAATCTGCGTTTTGGCTTTTTTCCCATTGTTCAGCCGGGAGTGTCCAAATGTTGAAGAGTTCCTCCCCTATTTTACCGTTTTTCATCGCAAAAAAAGTCCAACGCCGTTCCTGTAGATTGCTAATAATTGTAATTTTAGGGCTTTTCTCATCTTCCACCCATTGATCCGGATAAAAGAACATATAGCCATCTGAATAATTAATGGAGCTATAAGCGACCACCTTGCCCGTCTGCGGCTCGAACTCTTGAAACTGCACCCATTTTGTCAGATAAAGCTTTTGTTCCTCTGCTGCCGGGTCTGTCTGCACAGCGCCCATTGCATCACTGGAAAGAAGGTTTGGGCTTGCATAGCCGCTATCTGGCAGTATGATCTGAACCGGCACTTCAAAAATCGCATCATTATTGATGTCTCGCGAAGCGATCGGCTCATAGCGCCGGGTGACCGGATTAATCCCTTTCTTTTCATCGTAAAGGGGAGCAACCAGCTTTTGGCTCTGGCTATTCCAATAAACAATTTCGGTAATCATTCCAGAAGCGCCCGCATTTGCATCAATATAAATTTTGAGAGGAACCTGAATGCCCAAATCCTCTTCCTTGATGGACACATAATTCAATGTTTTGGGGTCCAGCATCACTTTGCTCACCATGGCAAGAGAGCCGTTCTCCATTTTTAACAATTTCCCCACGGCGGCGTGAGCAGTGCCCGTTGTTTCCGGAGTCAACAGAAAAATTTCCACACTGCCATCGCGGTCAATATCAACTGGAAGCATGGCGGAAAAAGTCTCCCGGGCCAACGTATTGATCACCGGCCCGTTTTCTGTGCTGCTATATTGGTAGACAGAAAGCATTTTGCTTTCTTTGCTGTCGAATAAATTCCATCCGACAAGCATCTCAGACACACCGTCCCCATTTAAATCTGCAAATGCTACGGAATATACATCGCTGCCTATACCAGGAAAATCGTTATGGAGAGTCCATTGTCCATTCTGACTGTCCATAAAATGCACACGTACAGTAGACTGTTCCTTATTTGGCGTATAAAACACAAACGCTTCTTCTTCTCCGTCGTTATCCACATCATACATGATGAAGGAAGAACGGTAATCCCCGGTAATCGGAGTTTTTAATAAAAAGTTTTTCCCCGTGGATGTGGCAACATACGACTCAAAGGCTTCCTGAAGGCCACTATATTCTCCTATTGGCTTTGGGGGACGCAGTAGGTTTGGCAGAGCAGTGAAACGGAGCGAGCAGCCGCTGAATAGAAATACCAAGCTAAATGCTAAAGCAAAACAGGCCAAGATATGCTTTTTCAAAATTGCTGCTCAACTCCTTTCAAAATAGCAGCTCGGAAATCCATCACTCGGTTTTTGCTTTGATCTGAATCGGCACCTTATAGGTACTGTATGCCCAGCAGTCATTAAAGCTTCTGACATATACCCTGGCAGTTACTTCCCGACGGCCCTCTGAGAGCTCAATCGTGCTCAAATCAACCTCTGCATAAATTCCATCTGCATTCAAGGCGTCAATGGATGCTTTTGGGCCGACAATCGTAACATCTTTGATATCCTCCAAGGCGGTTACCTGAAATTCATCCGGCTCATTGAGCATGGTAATATTGTTTTTAGAAACCGTATAGGGCTTTGAAGTTTTATCTCGCGCATCGATCACCACAGTGAAATTTTTAATGCTTTTATCAACTACGGTTACCTCCTTAATCGCAGAAGCGGAGAAGGTAAAGGTATGGCGGATCATGCCGAGCTCGCTGAAGTCGATCGTGCCGACAGAAAAAGATTCCATCGCATCAATGTCAGATTCCTCGGCCGCCACCATAACGCGGGAGGGCGTAATGGTCGTGGGCAAGGGGTTGGCGACATAGGCCAACGGTTCGTTGGTATAAGATACCGTTACCGGCAGCTCCTTTAGCTTTAATACCCGGATCGTCAGAGTCACTTTTGATTGACCGTGATTGATATCCAGATACTGCGGCACGCCGCCATATTCACCAATCGGCGTGATCTTTGCCTCCAGCGTGGTCGTACTGGTAAGCGGCTCGGAGAGAGAGACGCGCGCCACCACCTTGCTGACCTTGTTCACCTCTGTTGTCGGGCCGGAAATCGTCACGTTGCTGACAGAAGAATAGGTCGATTCCTGAATATACCCCTCATCCGGTATCACCTTATCCGCAATGATATCCGGCTCCAAGGGATAGGACACTTCCTTATATGTGTCAAAATAAACCTGCACCTTTGTTTGAGAAAGAGAGTTAATCGTAAACTCAGCGTTATTATCTGCGGGCTTAGCCACCAGCGACACATCATTTTTGCCGGAAGAGCTGACGTTGGACAGAACCGGCGTCACCTTGATATCTTCTGGTTTCAGGTTGGAAACGATATAGCGTTTTCCATACACCTCTACATCCACCTTAAAATCGGTGTTTCCAAACGCCTGCAAGCCCAGCTGCTCCGGCATACTCCCCTTGAGGTTAAAATCCACCGGTACATCCTTAATGAGGAAAGTTTCTTCCGGGCTCGCCGTCATGGAAATCGCAGTCCAGATGACAAAGGCAAGCACAATCGAAAACAGCAGCACAAAGCGGTTGTTACTGAAGAGTTCTCTGAAATCCACTTTTTTTCTATTTTTCATCGTTTTGTTTTTTTTCATGCTTGATCCTCCCAGCAATGCGCTTAAAGGTGCGGCCGATTTCGCCAGGCTGCTCCGGCTCCGTAATCAGATATTTTTGCAGCTTTTCACGCAGGTCGCCATCGGAAATATCCTGCATCAGGATCCCATCGTGGGCAATGGAAATCGAACCCCTCTCCTCAGAAACGACTACAACAATCGCATCGCTCTGTTCACTCATGCCAAGCGCCGCACGGTGGCGGGTGCCAAGCTCACTGCTCACTGCATTATTCTGCGTAAGCGGAAGAATGCAGCCTGCCGCGCAAACGCGCCCATCACGGATCAATGCCGCGCCGTCATGCAGCGGTGCTTTGGGGTAAAAAATATTCCCAATCAGCTCTGGTGAAACAAGTGCATCCACCGTTGTACCCGTCTTAGCAATTTCGCCGAGCATGGTAACGCGTTCGAAAATAATCAGCGCCCCAATTTTTTTATCGCTCATATCGGAGCAGGCACGGCAAACGCCGTCGATCCCCTCTTGGATTTGCTCACGGCGCCGAAGCTCCTGCCCGCCCTTGCCGGAAAACGGATTGAAAACGCTGAATTTACTGCGCCCCATACTTTCCAGTGCATGGCGCAATTCCGGCTGAAACAGCACCAGCAGCCCGATCACTGCAAATTCAAACACCTTGCGCAGGACAAACATCATCGCTTCCATTTTGAAAAGATTGACAACAACGTATAGCAGCCCCAAAAGCAAAATTCCTTTGAGCAATTGGATGGCCCGTGTTTCACGAATCAGCTTGATGGCATGGTAGACAATGAAGGCCACAAACACAATATCCAGCACATTGGAACACAGCTTTAGAAATCCAGAGTTCCAAAAGGTGGAAATTACATTCCATAATTGTATAAAAAAGGTTTTAATCTGTTCTAACTCCATGGCATAAACCGCGCCCTTCCCGTGCTTCATGCACCTAAATCAACGTCTGAAGCATCCGCCCCGATGATCGGAGCGCTCCTTTTGGCAGAAATAAAATACAGCGGCGGCATGGAAAACCCCGCCGCTGCCGATTCATCATAGCCGCATGAATCTATTCTTTTTTATCATATCACGTTTTCTGTCCTTTTGCAATTTTTCGGACAGATTTTATCAGCTCATATGCCTCTTTTTTATTGGTAAAATAAGAAGGGGCAAGGCGGACCACTCCGGTTTCCGAGGTTCCGTAGGCATTGTGGGCGCAAGGGGCGCAATGAAGCCCGGCGCGCACGGCAATTCCGGCCTCATTTAGCAAGGCCGCCGTTTCTTCACTGTGCAGCCCTGCTATATTAAAGGGGAGCAGCGGAACATGAGTGCCCTGTGCCGGCCGCTTCGTATAAAGGAGCACATTTTCCGTCATCGCCAACGCATCGTACAGCTCCTGAATCAGAGAAAGCTCATGCTGTGCAATTTCGTCAATACCAACCGTTTTCACAAAATCAATACCGGCGGAAAGCGCCAAGACCCCAGGTGTATTGCCCGTGCCGCTTTCCAATTTATCCGGCAGGATGGGCGGCTGATACAGATGGGCAGAAAGACTCCCCGTACCGCCTTCCAGCAGAGGGCGGATTTTTTCACCCTCCGCACAGAGCAAAAGGCCAGTCCCCATTGGGCCATACAGGCCCTTGTGGCCAGGCAAACAGAGATAATCAATCCCTGTTTGCGCCATATCAATCGGCAATACTCCGGCGCTCTGTGCCGCATCCACCACAAAAAGCAGCCCATGTTCGCGGCACAGCCCGGCAATCTCCGCAATTGGCAAAACGGCGCCAAACACATTGGAAGCGTGCATACACACGATCATGCGGGTATTTGCCCTGATCGCTTTTTTAAAATTCTCTACCGTTGTTGCAACATCGCCTTCGCAAACATGCGCAGTGGTATAAGAAATCACGCCATCCGCTGCGAGCTTAAATAAAGGGCGCATGACCGCATTGTGCTCCAAATCGGAGGTCACCACATGATCGCCCCGGTTGAGCACGCCGTGCAGCACCGTGTTAATCGCGTGCGTACAGTTAAGCGTGAATACGACATTTTCCGGCTCCCGCAGGCCAAACATCGCTGCAGCCCGCTCCCGGCAGCGATAAATCCGGTCAGCGGTGCGCATGGACATGGCATGCCCGGAGCGGCCGGGATTGGCGCCAAATTCCAAAAGCGCTCTCGCCATAGCCTCCCTTACCACGCGGGGCTTGGGATAGGTGGTTGCGGCGTTGTCAAAATAAATCATGATTGCGAGCCGCCCCCCAGCTCCCCAGTCAGCCGGACATGACCCTCCTGGAGGATCGAAAGAGCCTCGTCCGCATCCCCTTTGGTCAGATAAATTGTATAGCAGCACCCGTCCTCAGCGTTTGGATCAGGTGATCTTTTATAATGAGCCCGAAAACCATTTTCATTTAATAAGCGGATTCCCTTTTCCGCGTGTGTGATTGAACAGACCTGAAAATTTGGCTGTCCCATAAAGCGTCACCTCGTTTCGTATCATTCTATGCGAAACAAGGGGTTCGTGTCCTTTGAAAATCCTGCTACTCACAGCCTGCTCAGCGCGCTTCGATCAGGCAAACAGCATGTGCTGCGATGCCCTCCCGGTTACCTGTAAAGCCAAGCCCTTCTTCCGTAGTGGCTTTTACGCTGACGGTCTCGGGCGTGACGCCGCATGCTCTGGCAATGTTTTGCCGCATATCAAGAATATAGGGCTTTAGCTTCGGCACCTGTGCAAGCACTGTTGCATCTATATTGATGATTTGATAGCCTGCACTCTGAAGTGCCTGTGCGACAAGCGACAGAAGCTCTAAGCTGTCGGCCCCCTCATATTGCGGATCCGTATCGGGAAAAAGCGCCCCGATATCGCCCAAAGCGGCTGCCCCAAGCAGCGCGTCTGAAACGGCGTGCAGCAGTACGTCGGCATCCGAATGCCCTAAAAGCCCCGCTTCGTGCGGAATATGGACTCCGCCGAGGATTAGCTCCCGGCCAGCTACCAAACGGTGCACATCATATCCATGCCCAATTCTCATTCTCTAAAACTCCTTTTCAAGCGATCTCAGGGAGCACTTACTCATAAAAATCCTCTGCGGCTCTTAAAATGCCCTCTGCCGAAAACACATCCTCTGGCGTTGTAATTTTCAGGTTGGAATAGGTTCCGCGCACCAGGTAGACGGGGGTTCCCGTCTGCTCGATCAGCTGGCAGTCATCCGTCAGCTGCGCCGCATCCTCCCCCGCCTGCTCCGCCGCCCGCAGATAAAGCGCGCGGGAGAAAACCTGCGGCGTCTGCACGGCCCATAGCATGCTGCGATCCGGGGTATCCACAATTTTGCCGTCCGCGTCAACCCGCTTAACCGTATCCTTCACTGGAACGCCCAGCGCCGCCGCCCCGTGCTCCATCGCGGCAGAAACCGCAAGATCGATCTCCTGCGGGCGGATCAACGGCCTTGCCCCATCGTGAATGGCAAGGAAATCCGCCTGTTCATCCACCTGAGCGATCGCGTGGAAAACGCTCTCCTGGCGCGTTTCTCCGCCGGTTATGATCTGCTTGACCTTTGTAATCTCATAATCCTGAATGAGTGCATACATTTGCGGGATATCCTCCTGCCGCGCGGCTATCACCACTTCGCGGATGCGCTCCGCTATTTCAAACGCTTTTAAGGTGCGCACAATGACGGGCACGCCATCGATCAGAATAAACTGCTTGCTCGTGTCTCCGCCCATACGCCTCGATTGCCCGGCAGCCACAATAATCGCACTAACGAAAGCTTCCGGGCGTTCTTCCTGCTCCTTTGCCCTTCTGCGTGAAAAAAAACGCAACCTTTTTGCCTCCCCTCAAATTTAATTGGGTTTATCTCAATATACCATGTTTCAAAGACTGCTTCAAGCATCCCCAAGCTGTGCACATACTGTTTCCTTTTCAAGAGAGAGGTTTTTGTTGTGAAATTCAACAGAATAAAATGTGAACTAATTTTTTTATTGACTTATTCTAAAAAATGTTGTATCTTTAATTTCCACATTTCACCGCCTTTCCGTTTCTCAACCCGGATTCCGGAAAGCTACGCAACGTGTATCCCAAGCGGATACGCGCTTTTTGTGTTGCATTTTAAACTGGAAGGGAGTATTCGGCCAAGATGATTGAACTAACAAATATCTGCAAAACCTTTCGCGTTGCCCGGCGGGGCAGCGGCATGAAATCGGCTTCCAAAGCACTATTTCATCGAGAATATGAAAAAATCGAAGCGCTGCGCAACGTAAGCTTCACGATTCAAGATGGGGAGATGGTCGGATACATCGGGCCCAACGGGGCGGGGAAAAGCAGCAGCATTAAAATCATGAGCGGCATTCTGACGCCAGACAGCGGCACCTGCCGCATCAATGGGAAAACGCCCTGGAAGCAGCGAAAGGAACATGTGCGCAACATCGGTGTGGTGTTCGGGCAGCGCTCTCAGCTCTGGTGGGACGTGCCCGTGATCGATTCCTTTGAGCTGATCCGGGATATCTATTCCGTAGAGCCGACGCGCTACCGTAAAAATCTCGATACGCTGACCACCATGCTCTCGCTCGAAACGATCCTGAAAACGCCAACACGCCAGCTCTCTTTGGGCCAGCGGATGCGCTGCGAGATCGCCGCGTCGCTTTTGCACGATCCACAGGTTTTATTTCTGGATGAGCCGACCATTGGGCTGGACGCTGTCTCCAAAATTGCCGTGCGGGAGTTTATCAAAACGCTCAACCAGGAAAAAGGCACCACGGTCATCCTCACGACGCACGATATGCAGGATATTGAGGCGCTCACCGAGCGGATTCTGCTCATCGGAAAAGGAGAAATTTTGATGGACGGCTCCCTCAGCGAGCTGCGAAGCAGGCATTGCGGGGCCCGAGCCATCACTGTCAGCTTCGGCGGAGATCAATCTATCACGGATTCGGAATCTCGCCTGCCCCAGGGGCTCACGCTTCGAGAATCGCTCAACGGGCGGGCTGTCTTAGAGGCGGATATCAAACTCTGCCCTGTTTCAAATGCGATTGCATGGCTCTCCTCCCATTTGGACGTTACCGATTTTTCTGTTTCCCAACCGAGCGCGGAAGAATTGGTGGTCGGCCTTTATCGGGAATTCGGCGTTTAAGGAGGTGCCTTTCTTGCAGACGATTCGAAAATACCGCTCTATTCTTCGCATCCGCTTTGCAAACGGGATGCAATACCGCGCCGCGGCACTGGCGGGCATTGTCACGCAGTTTGCCTGGGGTGGGATGTATCTCATCCTCTACCACACGTTCTATCAATCGGGAACCGGCGCATTCCCCATGGATATGCAGGCGCTCTCTGCTTATATCTGGCTGCAACAGGCTTTTTTGGCCCTTTTTATGGTCTGGGGTATGGATAACGATATTTTTGAACTGATATCCTCCGGCAATATCGCCTATGAGCTCTGCCGACCCTGTGATTTATACAGCATGATCTTTTTTCGAACGCTGGGAAGCCGGCTCGCCAGGGCGGTACTGCGCTGTTTTCCAATCCTGCTCGTTGCGGCGCTTTTACCCAGCCCTTATGGAATACGATTGCCACCCTCTTGGGGGGCGGCGGGATTATTCCTTGTATCTTTCCTGTTAGGCGCGCTTGTTGTTGGGGCCTTTTGCATGCTGATTTATATCTCCGCCTTTTTTACTATTTCGCCAATGGGCGTCCGTGTGGTTGCCGTTGCTGTTGTCGATTTCTTTTCCGGAGCCATTATTCCCCTGCCCTTTTTCCCGGAAAAATTGCAGGTCATTTTTTCGCTGCTCCCATTCGGTTCCATGCAAAACGTGCCCTATCGAATCTATGGCGGCGACTTGGCAGGATTGCCTGCGCTCGTCAGCATCCTGATCCAGGCTTTTTGGCTTCTGGCGCTGCTGTTGTTGGGGCGGCTGATGATGAGAAAGGCGCTTCAGCGCGTTGTCATCCAGGGCGGTTAACGTTTCAAAAAGCAATTTTGTAAATACGTCGGGTAAGAAAGGAGAATTCATTTGAATCTTTATGGAAAATATCTCTCCATCCATCTCAAAAGCTTGATGCAATATAAAGTATCCTTCTTTTTGACCGCATGGGGGCAATTTCTGATTTCCTTCTCCGCAATTTTAGGCGTTTATTTTTTGCTTGACCGCTTTCATGCGATCAAGGGATATACCTTTACAGACATCCTGCTATGCTCCTCTGTGATAATCATGGCCTTTTCGCTGGCAGAATGCTTCGCGCGTGGTTTTGACCAGTTCCCCAAAGCGATCTCCAATGGTGAATTCGATCGTATGCTCGTGCGCCCGCGAAGCGCCATCTTTCAAATTCTTGCCTCAAAGCTGGAGCTATCGCGCATTGGCCGCATGCTGCAAGCCATTTTCATGATGCTTGTTGCCTTTGCAAAAAGCGATATTCATTGGAGCCCTTCCAAGGTGCTGACGATATTGCTCATGATTGTAGGGGGCACGGTTGTTTTCTCCTGCCTGTTTCTTTTATATGCTGCCTTCAGCTTTTTTACGCTGGAGGGGCTGGAATTTATGAACGTCCTGACGGATGGCGGCAAGGAATTCGGGCAGTATCCGCTGGCTGTCTATGGGAAAGCCGTTTTGACCTTTTGTACCGTCGCCGTCCCCTACGCTTGGTTTCAGCAGATTCCACTGGATTATCTGACCGGGCATTCGGAGAATATCCTGCGGATGTTCGCACCTCTGGTTTGCTTTGTCTTCATCCTCCCCTGTTATGCAATCTGGAGATTTGGCCTGCGGCATTACCGGTCAACCGGTTCCTGAAAGGCCCATCCAAACACAGAAGCCTTCTACGCCGAGCGAGAAATTCGCCCGGCGTTTTGCTTTGCTGTTGACAGATTTCATCGGATGGAGTATCATAAGTTATACAAGTTATACTTTTAGAACAAAGGAGAATCTTTCTATGGGCAGCAAAGCAAAGGGCAGCGATAAATTTATGAGTTCTGTCAAGGTCGGCCCCAAAGGGCAGATCGTTATCCCGAAGGAAGTGCGGGATATGTTCGACATCCAGCCTGGCGACACGCTCCTCCTGCTGGCAGACGCTGAAAAAGGCATCGCAATTGAGCGTTACGGCGTGTTTGCCAAAATTGCAGATGCGATCTTCGCCGGAAAGGCAAAGGAGATCTACCCGGAGCATACGGAAGAGGATTCTATCACCTTTGCCCGCGCTATCCGGGAAATGAAAGAGGGCGGTGGAGACGATGAAAGCGATTGAAACGACGAAGCTTACGAAACGCTACAAAGATAAAACAGCTGTTGATGCGCTGAATCTCACCATCGGGCAGGGCGAGCTGTTTGCCCTGCTCGGCGTAAACGGTGCAGGAAAAACGACTACCATCAAAATGCTCTCCTGCCTGCTACGGCCCAGTAGCGGCGACGCGCTCTTGATGGGAAAAAGCATTATTTCACAGCCATATGAAGTCAAACAGATTATCAATGTTTCCCCGCAGGAAACGGCAGTCGCGCCAAATCTGAGCGTGCGTGAAAATTTAGAGTTGATTTGCGGCGTCTACGGGGCTCCACGGGCGCAGGCCAAGCAGAAAGCGCAGGAAACCATCGCAGCCTTCGGCATGGAGGAAATTGCAAAAAGCCGGGCCAAAACGCTCTCCGGCGGCTGGCAGCGGCGGCTCTCGATTGCAATGGCATTGATCTCCGAGCCGCAGGTTCTCTTCCTTGACGAGCCGACGCTTGGGCTAGATGTACTGGCCCGCCGGGAGCTATGGTGCCTCATTCAAAAGCTGAAAGGAAAAATTACGATTATTTTAACCACGCATTATCTGGAGGAAGCAGAGGCTTTGTCCGATCACATCGGCATTCTGTCGAAGGGGAAACTGAAAGCGGTTGGAACCGCACAGGAGCTAATGGCGGCGGCAAATACATCCTCTTTTGAAGACGCATTTGTCGCGCTTTGCAACGAAGGAGGAGCAACAATATGAAAACGCTTTCCTTTTCTGTTCGCAACACCAAGGAAATCCTGCGGGATAAGCTAAATTTGGCATTTGGGCTTGGCTTTCCTGTCGTGGTATTGCTGCTGCTATCCCTAATCCAGTCCAATATCCCGGTTGAGCCTTTTGCAATTGATAAATTAGCCCCGGGCATTGCGGTGTTCGGCTTATCCTTTATCTCTCTTTTCTCGGGTATGCTGATCGCAAAAGATCGCACCAGCGCTTTCATGCTGCGGCTTTTCGCTTCGCCCATGACGGCGGGGCACTTTATTCTAGGCTATACGGCCCCGCTTGTGCCGATAGCAATTGCGCAGATGGCGGTGTGCTTCGCAGTGGCGATCCCACTGGGCTTGGAATGCAGTGCACGCATCCTTTTGGCGATCGTTGTATCCCTCCCCGCCGCGCTGCTGTTCATCGGGATTGGCCTGTTCTGCGGGAGCGTGTTTACGGATAAGCAGGTTGGCGGCGTATGCGGCGCGCTGCTCACGAATCTGAACGCGTGGCTGTCGGGAACATGGTTCGACTTGAATCTGGTCGGCGGGGCGTTCCAAACGATTGCAAACCTTCTCCCCTTCGTGCATGCGGTCAACGCGGGGCGGTATGCCCTCGCAGGCGACTACGGCAGCATCTGGCCGGAGCTTTCCTGGGTGGCGGGCTACGCCGTGGTGATCTTTGCCGCCGCCATTCTTGTATTCACAAAGAAAATGCATAGTGACAAGGTATAAATCTATTAAGAAATAAAGGCAGAGTGTGGCATGATTCCACTCTCTGTCTTTATTTTCGAACCAATTTCGCCTTTTAGTTGTTTACTCCGTTGGTGACATGGGTCTCCATTCCCAGGTGATCAAACATCATGCAGTCCGCGCCGAATTGTTTTCAGTATGCTACATCTGCATAAGCGAAGGGCAGTCCGTCTCTCTGCGGACTGCCGTCGCTTTACTCGATCACAATTTTATGGAAAACCTTCTTGCCCTTCTTCACAAGCACGTGGCCCTTTTCAAAATCTGCTTTTGATACGGCCTTTGCAATGTCCATTACGCGCTCGTCGTCCACTGTGATGCCGCCCTGCTCGATGAGCCGGCGCGCTTCGCCCTTGGATTTGGCAAGGGATGCGGCCACCAGGAGATCAATCACAGGAATGGCGTCGTCCGTGAACTGCTCCGGCTTCAGCACAGTGGTCGGCATATGCTCGGTATCCGCGCTGCTGCTAAAGAGGGCCTTCGCGGCAGACTGCGCCTTCTGAGCCTCTTCTTCGCCATGGATGAGCTTCGTCACCTCAAAGGCCAGCTTTTCCTTAGCCTGGTTGAGCGCGCTGCCCTCAAGCTTTTCATACTCTGCAATTTCATCGAGCGGGATAAAGGTGAGCATCTTCATGCAGTTGATCACATCCGCATCGTCAACATTGCGCCAGTACTGGTAAAACTCATAGGGGCTGGTTTTTTCCGGATCAAGCCACACTGCGCCCTTCTCCGTTTTGCCCATTTTGCGGCCGTCGCTCGTTTGCAAAAGGTTGAAGGTCATGCCGCAAACCTCGCGGCCATCCATGCGACGGTTTAATTCCACACCGCCGATGATATTGCTCCACTGATCGTCTCCGCCGAATTCGAGCTGGCAGTCATATTCCCGGCTGAGCACAAGAAAATCATAGCTCTGCATAATCATATAGTTCAGCTCAAAGAAGGAGAGCCCGCGCTCCAGCCGCTGTTTATAGCACTCCGCCGCCAGCATCCGATTGACGGAAAAATGAACGCCTACCTCGCGCAGAAATTCAATATAGTTCAAATTCAGCAGCCAATCAGCATTGTTGACCATTAGGGCCTTCCCATCCGAAAAATCAACCAGCTTCGACATCTGCTTCTGGAAGCAGTCAATATTGTGCTGGATGGTTTCCTTCGTCATCATCTTGCGCATATCGGTTTTACCGGACGGATCGCCGATCATGCCGGTGCCTCCGCCGAACAGTGCGATTGGCACATGCCCCGCGCGCTGCATATGCGCCATGACCATGATCTGCACGAAATGGCCCACATGCAGGCTATCCGCCGTCGGGTCGAAGCCGATATAGAACTTGATCTTCTGATGCTCCATCAGATCCCGGATCTTGTCCTCGTTGGTCATCTGCGCGATCATGCCGCGCGCCTTGAGTTCGTCAAACACGCTCATTCCAAATACCTCCCAAAATTTTTCCGTGCAGAAGGTTATAAAAAAACGCCCTCTGCAATCTAAAATTACAGAGGGCGGAAAATCCGCGGTACCACCTCTATTTACCGCTTTCTCACAAAAGCGGCCTCACCGGGTACACTCGCCTTAAACGATTCATACCCTCGCGCTGTAACGGGCGCTGCCGGCGCGGCCTACTGGGGGTTCTGTTCAGCCTTGCAGCTCAAAGATGTATTTCATGGAATGCCCGCGTTCCCTTTCACCAGCCGGGAACTCTCTGCGCCGAACATGGGCCACTACTTCTTCTTTTCATTGCCATTGAGTGGATTATAACCAATGCAGGGTAAAAAGTCAAGTGCGTTTTCCAAAGGAAAAAGAGGAGATCGTGGGTTTGTCAATATTTCCCGATCCCAAAATAGCGGTAGATTCCCTGCTCTTTCAGCCGGATCGTTTCACCAATCCGGCAATTTTTAGCAAGATTTTTGCTGCTCAGAATGATTTCGTGGTCGCTACTCACCTGAGTTACCCGCCCCTCTTTCCAGATAAAGCTGATCCTGGCTCCACGAATCTGAACCCCGTTCATCTCCCCTTCGCGCCAATCAGGCGGAAGCGCCGGCAATAGCTCAATCACGCCATCTTGATAGCCGATCAGGCACTCATTCACCCCGGCAACATAGCCAAAATTGCCATCAATTTGAAAAATGGCAGGCCAATGAACATTAAATAGATTACGAAACAATGCTTTGTCAATCAACAGCTGGATATTTTTCTGCGCAGTGGCCCCATCATGGAAACGCCCCGCTAAACAGATCGCCCAAGCGGTACTCCATCCGATCTGCCCTCTGCTATTTGCCTGGCGGCAGTCAAACAGCTTCCGCATTTGAAAAAGCAGCTCCGGATCCTTTGAATCGGCCACCCGGCCGGGATAAAGCGCATAAAGCGGCGAAAAATGGCGGTGCCCTTTTTCCGAGCAGGAAATTCCCCCGCTCCATTCACTCAGGCCCTCCGGCGCATATTCAAACGGCCGGAGATGATCGAGCGTATTTTGGATTTTTGTCCGCTCTGAAGGCTCTTCCACAATTGAGGCGGCGTTCATAAGCGCCTGACGCGCCAGACCGTTTTCAAACGCGCTGTGCAGGCCAAGCGCGCAGCGCCCGTTTCGATCAAAAACAGCTTCCGGGGAAGCCGACGGGCAAGCGACATAGTAGCCCTCATGCTCCACCAGATAATCCATGACAAAGAGCGCCGCCTGCCGCACAATTTCCAGCACGGTATCACGCTCTGCTTCCAGCCCTCCGTTTAGATAATGCTCATAGATTTCGTTGGCCAGCCAAACGCCGCATAAGGGCGCATACATATAGTTGCTATCCCCTTTGACGGGAGCCGTTTTGCGCCAGAGATCCACATTGTGGTTGCAGGCAAATCCACGGCATCCATAGTTGACCCTGGCCGTTTTCTCGCCGCGTTTACAAACCTCGTGCACCATTCGCAGATAGGGCTCCAGGCACTCCTGTAGTCCACACAGGCTTGCGCCCCAATAATTCATCTGGGTGTTGATATTGACCGTATAATTACTGCTCCAGGCCGGGCGGATATCTGCATTCCACTGCCCCTGCAAATTCAGCGGCTGCCCACCCCGGCGGCTGCCGGAAATCATCAGGTATTTGCCATAATAGTAAAGCAGCTCGCACACCGCCTGAAATGCGGCGGGGTCTTTCAACAGCTTATCTGTTTTGCCAGAGCGGCTGGTATGAAGAGAAAAATCCTGCCTGTTGAAAAGAGCCTGATAATCCTCAATATGCTCCTTTTGCAGCTCGGAAACATCGGTGCCGGCATCCATCACCTGCTGCATAGCCTTTTTGGCGACCTGCTTTCGATCCGTCAAGGGCATCTGATCGTACCCTAAAAAACCAGTCGCAGTGGAGGCGATCAGGGTTACATAAGAAGCGCCTTTGATTACGATCTGATCGCCTTTTTCAATCATTTGGCCATCCGTCACAGGGCGCACAAAAAGCGCGAACGCCATGCCCTTGCCGTTCGGCTGATACACCACCGGATGACGTTCCCCGTGCAGATAGTTGGGCGCTACATAATCCGGCGCGTTGCCGCAGAGAGCCAGCCCATTCTGCATATACACTTCACTTTGCAGCGGCGAACTCGCACGAATCACCGCCTGAAAGCGCTTGCCGGTGATTTGATAGACCAGCACGCGCGCGGGGTTCGAGGCAAAACATGTGCGCTTGAACGCGCCGCTCTGGATCTCTAAGATGGCCCGTTCCAAATCCAAAGCCCGGCGATATGGCCCACATCCGCCTGTCAGCTTGATTTCCAGGTTCCCGAGCGGCAGGAAGGATTCACTGTAGCCGCCCGTCAGTTTTTCCTCAGCCAGCACGGTAGCCTCCCGGTATTTGCCGGAAAAGACAAGCGCACGGACGGCATCCAGGTTTTGCAGGCTCTCCGCGCTGTCATAATCTTTGGGGTAACCGGACCAGAGCGTTGCATCGTTGAACGCAATCTTCTCTTTTCTCCTCCCGCCATAGACCATAGCGGCGGTAAAGCCGTTCCCAACGGGCAAAGCCGATTTCCATCGCAAAGCGGGTTTGTCATAGAAAAGCTGTTTCATTCGATCAATCCACCTCTATATCAAATACCAAGGGCATTTTCGTATGGGGTGCATCCTGCACATGGATGCACAGCCGCCGGTCATTTAAATCCCATTTCGCCGGGCCGCCGCCCAGGACGGTTATTTTTTTGATGATAAAATCAAAACCGTCCATGCTATGCCGCAGTGCTTTTAAATGATAAATCCCTTTCTGATTCGGCTTCAGGGCAAAGGCATAGATATGGCAAGGTTTATAAGTATACCGGAAATCATGGCTGCTGTAGTGGTTTCTCTCCTGAAAACTGCCTGATTTGAGCCGGCGGCCTTCTCCATAAACCTTATAAGGCGAGGTGCCCCAGATGGCTTCCCGGTTCAGGGAGGTCCATTCCCCAAGCGCATGCAGAATCTTTTTTTCCTCATCGCAAATCGTTCCATCTGCTTTAGGGCCAATGTTCAACACAAAATTCCCATTTTTTGAAATCACATCTGCAAAAACACGGGCGATCTCCTCGGGCGTTTTCCATCGGTTTGTCGTGCAATAGCTCCATGCGTTATAGGCGGTGGAGGTTTCTGATTGCCAAACAGTTGGGCTGATGGCATCCAACTGCCCGCGCTCCCGGTCGAAGATGGAGGCGTGATACATAATGGCGTCGCTCTTATACTGCACACAAACCTCTTTGCCCCATTCCAGAGAGCGATTAAAATAATACGCCAGGAATTTTTTCAGATACGGCCGAAAGGTATGATTCGATACCCACCAATCGAAAAACAGCGTTTCCGGCTGATAGCGGTCAACCATTTCCACCGTATGAACCAGCCAGTTTTCACACCATTCCGGAGTGGGATCAATTCCGCGTTCCTGCCGGAGCAGCGTGCACAGGTTATTGCGGCGGTTCACGTTTACGCACGCACCATACAGCTCTTCATAGTTTGGATTGAGCGCCTCGGTTTCATAGCCGACCGTCCGCGCGCCGTTTACAAACCAATAATGCTCCGCCCGATGGCTGGAGGCGGCGAAAACTACGCCCTGGTTTTCGCAGGCGCGGCGGTATTCGCCGAGCACATCCCGATGCATCGCCTGCCGGACTGTTGTCCACTCCGATAAATCAGAATCGTACAGTTTCAGCCCATCATGGTGCTCCCCTACCGGCATAATATATTTGGCCCCGGCGGCCTTCAATGCGGCTACAATTTGCTCCGCATCAAACTTTGGCGCTGTAAACTGCTCGATAAATTTGTGATAGGGATAATTTTTTCCATATTTTCGGATGTGGTGCCAATAAACAGGGTTTTGATGATAATACATCAGCCGCACATACCACTCGCTGAAATAGGCAGGCACCGCATAAGCGCCCCAATGGATGAAGGCTCCGAACTTTGCTTCCCGGTACCATTGCGGCACCGGATATGTGGCAAGGCTCTCCCACTGCGCTTGATACTTACCGGTGGCAATCACCTGGTTAATGGCCGCGAGCTCTTTTTCATACATTGCATTCTCTCCCCTTCTAAACGGCTATTTCCTTTGCGGCGCTTCCGGGTTTTCTTTCAGGCAGATTGAAAAATGGAGTTTTTTATTTGGGAGCATAGGCTTTCCGAGGTGATTTCTCCATTTCAGATCCGAATAATATGGTCCGTGCGTTACCGCCCATTTGATACAAATCTCCTGCGGCGAACCGTGGCATTGGAGGGCCAGCTTTTGAATGATCTCCATTTGGATATCGCAGATATCCTCCTCAATGCGGAAAACAGATTCCACAAAATTATAGCTCTTTTCTGAAAAACATGCTATACTAGGATATCTAAATCAAGATAAAATTGGAGGGCACAAAATGAACGTACAGATTTTAGACAATGCACAGGAAATCGGCGCGGTGGTGGGCCAGCTGTTCATTGAGCAGGTCAAAACAAAACCGGATAGCGTTCTGGGCCTCGCGACGGGCTCCTCCCCGATTCCGACCTATCAGTATATGGCGCAGGAATATGCGGCGGGGCATGTTTCTTTCCGCAATATTACCACTTTTAACCTCGATGAATACTGCGACCTGCCGCAGGAGGATCCAAACAGCTACTATTCCTTTATGTTTGACAACCTTTTCCGCCATACGGATATTGACCCGGCGCGCGTGAATTTCCTCGATGGCAACGCCGCGGATGACAAGGCGGAGTGCGCACAGTATGAAAAGCGCATCGAGGCCGCAGGCGGTATTGACTTACAGCTGCTCGGCATCGGCAACAACGGCCACATCGGCTTTAACGAGCCAGCAAAGGAATTCACGCACACAACCTACAAGGTGGCGCTCACCCAGAGCACGCTGGATGCGAACAAGCGTTTCTTCCCCGATTCCGACATGCCGCGCTATGCATTGACGATGGGCGTAGACAGCATCATGCAGGCGAAGCGGATCGTTCTGATCGCCACGGGCGAAGCGAAAGCGCAGGCAGTGCACGATATGATTCAGGGAGCGGTGTCCCCGGAATGCCCGGCAAGCATTCTGCAAAATCATGCGGACGTACATATCTTCCTTGACCGCGAGGCGGCGAAGCTGCTGTAAGCAAAATTTTTGAAAAAAAAGCATTCGGGCCTGCCGCAGACTGATATACTGCGGCAGGCCTTCTTAATTCATCCCATTATACGCTATCCGTAACCGGCGTGGATAGCCGCAGAAAAGCTTTGCTTCCATTCTGCGTAAATAGGAACTGCACAGGCAGATCCATGGCTCTATCCGGCACCTCGGAATTTCCCTCCCGCGCCTCACCGGAAGCGGATGCGCTCCCCTTCCCACGCATGATCTGAAAGCCATCCCGCGTTTCAGTGACGGTATACTGGCCCAGACGGCGGTAAAAATTCAGAAATTCCTGTTTGGAATACGCCGTCTCATACGGCACGCCCGGATCGAAGTGGAAATAGAGCGTCCCCTGCGATTCCATCAGGGTAATTAGATGATAGGGAAACACAAAGGATTGCTCTGCCGCCCCCACGCCTAATCTGGCTTCCATATCAAACAGCAGAAAATTACAGCGGGAGCCTGCTTTTGCTCCGGTTTGCCGCTGGATGAGATAGCAGGCCATGGGTGATTTCCGCCAGATCAGCAGGGAATCGCCGCCGAACCGCTCCGTCTCATAGCCCGCTCCCAGCCGGTCGGGCAGTTGATGTGAGAGCACCTCCAGATCCTCACATTGAAAGGAGGTAGCCACGCCGTGAGATAGGCCTTTTGTCCGATAGGGAATTTCGATTGGCTCCCCATAGAAAAAATCGTTCGCATGCAGCGTGCGGATCGTGCGCACCCTGCCGGATGGAGTCAGAGCAAGGGCCAGAATACCGACCGCAGCCAGCAGGAGAGCGATTCCAGCCACGGCAAAGAGGCATTTCCGGTTGCGTGAATGCTGCGCTTTTTCATCCATGATTCACACCCCCCTACTAGCAGGTTAAAGTATATATACTTCCCCAGATACCACTGATATAAACCTTACTGTGGCCGATTCAGCCATAATGAACAATCAGCTCATTCGGCCTGTTGGGAAGGCTGACATAACGATAGCCGTATGCTACAACCGCATGAATCATTGTAGTTCCACTTCCACCATCTGGCTTGCTAAGCGATCCTGCAAAAACAATTACCGGTTTATTAGAGCTTATTTCATTATAAAATACTACTATCAATTACTAATATATGGATAAATGAAAAAATGTCAACTATTTTTCTAATCTTTTTATAAATATCATATAATCTTTTGATTGGGATATTGCCAGAAAACCCGTAATCGAACTGACCTTTGTCAAACTCGATACGGGTTTATACCATCCCTTTTATAATATCAACCATTTGCATCAAACTCTAACGTTTCTCTTCCGCCAGTTCCCGCAGCAACTTGATCTCCCGCGCGTGGCCCTCGTCCTCGTGCGGCGTTTCCAGGCACATCGGCAGCTTTGACAGCACCGGATGCCGCACAATGCGGGCAAACGCCTCCAACCCGATTTGCCCCTCCCCGATAGGTGCGTGGCGGTCTTTCGCGCTGCCCCTGGTGTTTTGGCTATCCGCAAGGTGCACGGCGCGGAGCCGGTCCAGGCCGATCACACGGTCAAATTCCGTTAAAACCCCGTCGAGATCATTGACAATATCGTAGCCTGCGTCAAAAACATGGCATAGATCCATGCAAACGCCCATCTTCTCCTGAAGCGTCACACGGTCGAGAATCTCACGCAGCTCTTCAAACCGGCGGCCGACTTCGCTGCCCTTGCCGGCCATCGTTTCCAACAGGACAATTGTATTCTGCTCCGGCCTCAGGATTTGGTTGAGCGTATCCGCAATCAGGGCAATCCCCTGCTCCGCGCCCTGCCCAACATGGCACCCGGGATGAAAATTGTAGAAATGCCCGGGCAGCGCCTCCATCCGGTTAAGATCATCCGCCATCGTTTCCAAAGCAAATTCCCGCACGCGCGCCTCTGCTGAGCAGGCGTTGAGCGTATAGGGTGCGTGTGCGATCACACGCCCAAAGTTGTGCTCCTCCATCAGGTTGCACAGCGCCTGCGCGTCGGCCAGATCTATGGCCTTCGCTTTGCTGCCGCGCGGGTTGCGGGTGAAAAATTGGAAGGTATTCGCCCCAATGCGCAGGGCAGTTTTGCCAAGGGCGAAAAAGCCTTTGGAGGAAGAGAGATGACAGCCTAAAATCAATTGCGGCATCGCAAAACGACATCCTTTCTCATACAGAACCGGCGGATGAAAAAGCGCTTTTTCATCCGCCTAATCAAACAGCGAGGTTTGCGCAACACGCAGGCTTTCCGCATGGATTTCCAAGATTTTCTCCGTCCCATCCGGGCGGCCGAGCAGCATCGGAGATCGCGGCTCATGCCGTTGCATTCTGCGGCGGGCGCGTTCCATCCCCTGATTGGCATAGCAGTAAACACAGCCGTTGATGCAGCTATTGTACGAGCCGATATCCACACTCTCCATACAGCCACAGAAGGGGCGCTGGTTAGGGTCCTTTTTTGCGCGGACCGGGCAGCCAAGAATCCGGCTGATTTGCACCGGATCGATACAGGCCGCATGGGGAATCCCATACCCGCTCAGGTCTATCGCCTCCGAGCAGGTGGAAAGCGGCAGGCCGTACTGCGCCGCAGTGCTGGAAAATCCGCGCGCAACGGCTCGCATGGCGGCTTCATCCGCCTCACGAAAGCCGCTCTGATCCTTTGCGTAGCGGTCAAAAAAGCTAAAAATACAGCGGCAGGCATCCGCATGCAGCAGCGCGCACAGTCGCTCAAATTGCGCTCCATGCCAATCGGAGGGGTGCGCTTTATCGATGATCACAGGATCATACCGCCAAACGATGCGCTCCGGCCCAATCATCGCGCTCAGGTGGTGAAACGTATCAATCCGCTCCTCCAAAGAGGGAAGATTCTGTTCGATCGCCTGTTCATAGGGGTTGAGTGTGAACTGAAAATAGAACGGATAGCCCATTCGCCGGATTTCCGGCAGAAATTTGAGAAACGGCCGGGGGTTTTTGCTCCAGAAAACGATGCAATCCACCACATCCGGCGAAAGCGGAATTTTGCGCAGCGTATGCAGGTTTTCAGCATACGGATTCGGCACGAGGGCAAAGCCCTCCCGCAGCCGGTTTACAAACCATTCGCCATACCATGCCGGGATATCCGTGCGGCGGCTGGCGCTGAGGATCACAGCGCACCTCTTTCTTCAATTTGGCGCAGGAGCTCTTTTTCCTCCTCCCGGCGCTGCTTGCGCAGCAGGCTGCGGCGGCAGCCCGCCTCCCACTCCGCCTCATCCTCAGGTGTTTCCAGAATCAGCCTTGGCACCTCAATTGGCTTTTCATCATCATCGAGCGCAACGGTGACAAGGTAGGCGCGGTTGACGAGCTTGCGCTCGCCGCCGAGGCTTTCCACAAAGGTATCTACCCGCACCTCCATCGAAGTACGGCCCACATAGGTAATTCTGCCTTTGATGACAACCGTATCATTTGCATAGGCCGGCGCCTTGAAATGCAGGTGGTCGATAAAGGCTGTGGTCACATTCCGGTTGCTGTGGCGGCGCGCCACCACGCCCGCGACTACATCGATCCATTCAACGAGCTGCCCGCCAAAAAGCCGGTGATAGCCGTTGATATGCTCCGGCATGATAATCTGCACCTGGCTGGTCATGGAATCAGATACACGCTTCGGCGCGAGTTCAGTCATCGTAAAATCCCCCATTCCATACTTTTGATTACAGCTTTATTCTACCCGAAACAGCGGGCCTTTTCAATGATGAACCCTAACCGGATTCTTGCATTCGCTGTTGTAAATCTGTATAATAAAACAAAAGAACAGCCCAAAATATGAAATCACCACTTGGAGGCGGCGTAACATTGAACAATATTTTAGTAACCGGCGGCGCGGGCTTTATCGGCGGTAACTTCATCCATTATCTATTAAACAAACGCCCGGATTGCCATATCACCTGCCTGGACGCCCTGACCTACGCTGGGAACCTGGAAACACTGGAAAGCGTGCTGAAAAATCCGCGCCTGCGGTTTGTGCATGGCGACATCACCGACAGGGAAGCCGTTTATCGCTTATTTGAAGAAGAATACTTTGACGCCGTTGTAAACTTCGCGGCGGAAAGCCATGTGGATCGTTCGATCAATATGCCGGAAATTTTTTTGAAAACCAACATCTTGGGCACACAGGTGCTTCTCGATGCATGCAATCAGTTTAGAACCGGCCGCTACCACCAGGTATCTACGGATGAGGTTTACGGCGACCTGCCGCTCGACCGGCCTGACCTGTTTTTCACAGAGGAAACGCCGATTTGCACCTCCTCCCCCTACTCTGCGAGCAAGGCGTCGGCTGATCTGCTTGTGATGGCCTATTACCGCACTTATGGCACGCCCGTTACAATTTCCCGCTGCTCCAACAACTACGGCCCGTATCATTTCCCGGAAAAGCTGATTCCCCTGATGATCTTAAACGCTTTGGAGGACAAGCCCTTGCCCGTTTACGGCGACGGTAAAAATGTGCGCGATTGGCTGTATGTAGAGGATCATTGCCGGGCGATTGAGCTGATTTTGGAGCACGGCCGGGTTGGAGAAATTTACAATGTGGGCGGCCACAATGAAAAGCAGAATATTGAGGTGGTCAAAACCATCCTCCACGCGCTTGGGAAAAGCGAAGCGCTCATCACCTATGTAAAAGACCGCCCGGGCCACGACAGGCGCTATGCCATTGATCCCTCCAAAATCCACCGGGAGCTCGGCTGGCTGCCGCAGACAAGCTTTTGCGACGGCATCCAGAAAACGGTGGAATGGTATCTACAAAACCGCTCCTGGTGGGAGCATATCCGCAGCGGCGATTACACAAGCTACTATGAACAGCAGTATGGAATGAAATTATAATTTGACTGTTTTACACCGGCCTCTCATTGAGTGGCCGGTGTTTTTGCTGTTAATGGCAAAAAAAGTGGGTATAGTATGACTAAAGCTTTCAGGAAAGGATGCGACAACACAATGTCTTATGTGGACCCCAAACTACGCCCTTATTTTGAATCGCTCTCTATTGATTTAAAAAACGAAATCTTAAAACAGGATGTGGAGCTTAAAACGCTCAACGACCTCATTCAGTGCCTTGACCGGATCGTGAAAGCGGGATAATATTCATAAAACAATCCCGCTGAACGTATACTACTCCTGTAAAGGAGCTGGTGCGATATGATTATCAAATGGAAGCCGCTGGTTGTGAATCTGCTCATCAGCCTGGGAGTGGGCGCCGCTTCCGCGCTTTTCACTATGAACAATATGAAGGCCGTCTACGCTGGCCTAAACCTTCCGCCGCTTTCACCACCCGCCTGGGTATTTGGTATCGTCTGGACGATTTTGTTTCTTCTGATGGGCATTTCCGCCTATCTAGTCTACACCTCGGACGCAAACAGCGACCGCAAACGCAATGCGCTTATCATTTATGGCGTTCAGCTGATATTCAATCTGCTCTGGTCCATCTTCTTTTTCAACAAGCAATGGTATTGGTTTTCTTTTGCGTGGCTGATCGTGCTCTGGTTCCTGATCCTGACGATGATCGTCATGTTCTCCAACATCAGCAGGAAAGCGGCGCTATTACAAATCCCATATCTCCTCTGGGTCACCTTCGCCGGATATTTAACAGCAGGCGTGGCAATTTTAAATTAAAACCCAAAGGGGTGCGCCGCTTTTAAGGTGCACCCCTTTTTCTCTATTCATTCGGCTTAATCGTTAGGTTCACATGATGAAACACCCTCTATGAAGATTCGGCTTTTTATGCTGCCAATCCAAGGTGTGTCATGCCCAAACGGGATAAATTACATCGTTACTCCACTAATCTCTTTCACATGATGGCTGTTTAGAAAAAAACGGCAACAACATCCAATGTGATACTGCTGTCGTTTTCAATATATTACTGCTAATTTTTGAAAGAATATTCCGTTGATAACACGAAACACTCTCTTTTTAGGGATGATTTCATAAACAGACTTTGGATAATAAGCGGGGATAAAAATAAAACTTTAGATGGTTCATTCTTTAATATAATATTGTGCTTGGGCATTCTAAAGTCGGTAATATTCCCCTTCCTTATCTGTTAACAATTGATTGTGTAAACCTGTTTGAACAATCTGCCCCTTATTAAACACAACAATTGTATCGCAAAACTTGCAGGAGGATAGTCTATGGGAAATAAAAATAGATGTTCTTTTTAAAAACACATGATCCAATTGCTTATATATGTGATATTCCGCGATAGGATCTAGCGCTGCTGTTGGTTCATCTAAGATTGTAATTGGTGCATTTTTATAGATTGCCCTAGCCAAGGCAACCTTTTGGGCTTCCCCTCCGGAAATATCGATACCGCCTTGATCCAAATCTTTATACAGATATGTATTTTCCTGCAATGGAAGTGTGGAAACCCAATCTTTAATTCCGGATTTTTCCAAAGCCATATCTAAAGCTTTTTTGTCCTTATTGATACTTAATGTCACATTGTCCGCCAGAGAAAGGGCAAAAAGCTTAAAATCCTGAAAAACAATAGAATATAGCCCGAAACAGCACTCCTTGGTTAATTCTTTTATGTTAACTCCATTAACCAAAATTTCACCAGAAGTTGGGTCATAAAGCCTGCAAAGAAGTTTAATAAACGTTGTTTTTCCGCTGCCGTTACGGCCTACGATTGCCAACCGTTCTTGATCTGATATCTTTAAGGATACATCCTTTATAACATACGCATCACCCGCCGGATACTTAAAGGATACATGCCGAAACTCAATTTCAATATGGCTGCTATCAATAGTCCGCTGTCCATATTGCTTTTCTCTTTTGGTCTGTACTATGTCAAAGAAATATTTTAAATTAGGAACTAACTCGTTCCCTTGGCCCAATGTGATGGAAATAGAGGTAAGCCCTTGTATTGCCTGCATAAACGCACCAATATATAGAACTAAATCTTCAACGCCAATCAGGCCATATAAGCCTTTAATACCTATGTAAAGATAAACACCAAACCCAATAATCGTTCCAATTATTGCAATATAAGAGTTTGATTTTGCTGTTTTACTCGAAACTTCACGAAGTATTTTTTCACCATCATCTAATAATTTTTCGGAAGCTTCTTTTTGAATCAGTTTTTTCTCCTTATAAATACGCACCTCTTTGCCGGATTTATAATCAACTAAAAAATCACGGTAAAAGTGAAAAAGCTTATCCATCTTTGTATATTTTTCTTGTGCTTTAAAAAGCATTTTGCTGTTTTTTAAACTTAAAACCACTGTATTTCAACCTGCCGGAACATGGATTGAAGCATATGATTTCTTTTCATTATTGACACTATGCTACGAAAGATACTCTCGACCAATAGTTTGAAATTTAAAAATACGCTCTTTAACTAACTTTTTAACTGGGACTTTCATCAACTGAAACATACTTGCAGAGATCACCTTATCGACCTCTTTGGCGGTTAATTGCGGGTTCACCTGCGCCCCTCCTGGAGGTTCTGGTATAATTCCGTCAATAATACCATACCTTTCTAAATGATCCGCAGTCATCTTCAACAATTCCGCAGCTTCAGCTTCTCTTGAAAAATCCTTCCACAATATATTGGAACAAGCTTTAGGTGAAATAACTCCAAGCATCGCGTTTTCCAATGCAAAAATCTTATCCGCAACGCAAAACGCCAGTGCTCCTCCGCTACCGCCATTGCCTATGAGTACGCTGATAATAACTGTTTGTAAATTTAGTGATTCCATTAAGCAATTTGCTATGGCTGAACCTTGCCCGCGTTCTTCCGCCTCTTCTCCCGGATAAGCGCCAAGCGTATCAACAAAGCATATAACGGGGCGATGAAATTTTTCTGCCTGCTTCATCAGCCGTAACGCTTTACGGTAGCCTTCCGGTTTACTCATAGAAAAATTGAACTTTATATTTTCTTCTAATGTATTCCCTCTGATTTGACCAATCACAGTAACAGGAACACCATCATATTCAGCAAATCCCCCGATAATGGAAGTATCGTTGCCATATAATCTGTCACCACACAACTCAACAAAGTCTCGAAACAAAAAATCTATGTAATATTTTGCATTTGGCCGCTCCTTTTGTTTTAATAACCGAATACAATTTAATGCTTCGATAGCGCACCCCCACCTTTATGCAATCTTATTAATTTAACTATCATATCCCTTAAATCTTCTTTTTTCACCACAAGGTCCACCATTCCATGCTTAAGAGCATATTCAGCCGTTTGAAAATCATCCGGCAGCAATTCGTGCGTGGTTTGCTCAATAATTTTTTTGCCTGTAAAACCATACCTTGCCCCCGATTCGGCTATAATAATATCACCTAAAGATGCATAGCTTGCCGTAACGCCCCCAAGCGTCGGATCGCAGATAATAGAGCTGTATAGTAACCCCTTTTGACTATGTTGAGAAACAGCCCCAGCCGTTTTAACCATCTGCATTAATGAAAATATGCCCTCTTGCATACGCGCCCCGCCGGAAGCACTGAATGAGATAACCGGTAGCTTCTTCTGCGTCGCGTACTCAAAAGCTTTTGCAACTTTTTCTCCTGTAATTAGCCCCATGCTTCCCATCATAAATAAAGGTTCTAATGCAATAATTACGCTTTTAAAACCACTTATTTTCCCAATTCCTGTTATAACAGACTCCACTTCTCCACATGCTTCTTTTGCTTTTTTTATTTTCTCATCGTATCCTGTAAACGATAAAATATTTCTTGTATTATAATTCACTGAAAACTCTCTAAAGCTTTTTTGATCTAGTATTGATTGCACTTTAAAACGGACTGTTAGTTCCCGACCGATATTATCCTCCATCGAATCATCCCTAACGATTATTCATTCTTAAATAATTATACTTTTATTTGGTATCTATTTATTCGATAATATTTGCCTTTATAATACATCTTAGACATAATATGTCAATACTATTCATATAATTAAATGTATATACTAATATTTATAGTAAATCTACCATCCATGTTTTACTTAGTATTATATTGGTTATTTATTTCTTCCACTTTCTTCTGTAAAATTATTCATGCGTCAGAGCGCGAGTTCACGGAGAAACAGGCCTTCCATTGTGCACATGCCATCCCCTATCCTATTTTTAATATAAGGAATACTGCTGCCAAAGCTAAAATGGATCCCCGCATCTGTCAAAATCTACTTTGCAGAATCGCTTACAATTTCCGCATCAATTTCTTCTGCTTGACCTAAGCCGAAAAGCATTGCCGCTGCTTTTCCACCCCCCTATCAGAAATTTTGGAATTTTTTAATAAGCGTGGATTATATCCAGCAAATACAGCAATGTCCTGATTCCTACAGGATGAAAGCATTCTATGGAATCTCCTGAAAGAATCACCATTGTATGGCCTTCCTTCATCGGCAATTTCCATGCATACAGTAGTTCACTTGTCAAAGTTCATTCTCCTTTTCACAGTTTTAGCTAATAAATATGCTTAAATACACAGAGGAGACTACCGTAACGGTAGTCTCCTCTGTGTTTCTTGAATATTATGGATATAATATTCAAAAACTATACTGCTGAGAATTTATGTATAATCCCAGTTTTTTTCTACAGGACTTTACGAATATAATATCTAGAAACGCCGTACAGAAAATATTATGTGTAATTCGCTCCTCGGTTTCATTTGTTATGATGATCTTAACAGAATCATACTCTAGGCCCTGTGCCTTATGAATAGAAACAGCATAGGCGACCTGAAAAGGCACTACTGTCGAGTCATTGTCGTCATCATCTTCATCAATCTCATCGTCCCCGCTGTGATTAAATATAGATTCATCGAGTCTGGCTACATAGCTATTCATCACCAGTGATCCTAAGATAGTGTCGTTTAGTTGGCGTACGCGATCCCACACCATGAGTGGATCATTATTCGTTGTTCTATATGGATGAGTGAATTCAAATATAGATGTCTTCGGTACAAACTTCTGCACAATATTGAACCAATTACCAAAGTAAAATACATTTTTTATTCTTCCATTTTCCCTCCCAAACTCTTGCAAGAATTGGGGATACAAACAGCCTTTTATCCCGATTAGGGCCCCAATCGAACGTTAAAAGCCCGCGAAACCCAAGTAATACTGCGCCTTTGCGGGCTCGTTTCCGCTCAAAATTTTTACTCACCCAATGTACATTGCATCTGGAAAAAACGAGCAGTGCGGGGAGAGTTTCCCTGCACCGCTTTACTGTATAATTATAATAGCAGATTTGGGTTAGGAAGTCAATGGGGTTATAGAGATTTGATGGTGTTTTTCGAGAGTTATCAGATAATTTGTTCATTACCTAACAATCAGTTCTTGACTCTTTTTCTTACCCTCCTGCTCTCTGTTCGGAAACACAGTGCATTGCACCGAAGTTCTGATTGGGAGGGTCGTCTTCGTAAAAGATTTAATCAGATTCCCATAATCATCGGAGTATTATTTCCTACACAGGATAACCAATAGCATATTTACAGAGTGCTTGATCTGTTTGCAAGCACTTTCTGGCACGAGGAAATGAAAAGTACGTCATTTCCCCGTTTCTGTTCTCGGCAACATATCGACTGTCATTTTTGTGTTTTATCTGTTAGTGGAAACTTATCTACTTAACCATACTATAAAAGCCGCGTATTTTGCTTTGAATACACAAATTAACGGCTTTTATTTATCAGCTCTAAATCAGGATGAATCACAAATTCATTAGCATTAGTTCTGATTATCCCATTATATTTTTTTACAGCCTCGTCTGTAATATGTGTAATATAGTATTTATTTTCGTCATCAGTACACTTCCCCTGTGCCATGAGAATATAAGGCGTTATAGGCATAAGACCTGCTTTTAACCCATCATCTCTAACAAAAATAAAAGATGGATTATTAGACGTATCAAAGTACGTTGGACCATCTGAAATCAGAAAATGAAAATTTGTATGTTTTAAACTTTCCATTGCATGAGTATAAATAATACCTTCATCATTGAGATATTTTCTGTAAAATTTCAGAAGTAAACTATGTTTCATTTCATCTGCCGCAGTTTTTAAACTTGGCAAAAACCTCTCATTTTCTGGTATTTCAATTTCGTCAAGTAAGGCTTCTGCAAATGGTCGAAATGCCCTTTGAAATTCATCGTTGGACTGAATACTTCTCCAATCTAAAGCGACAAAAAACTTCATTAAATAGTCCTTGTGTATGGCTTTTACACTGTCTGATTTTGATGTGAATATAACAGATTCCAAATCGCTTACAACTTTATTCCATTTATTTTCATATTTAATCGACCAGTTTGATTCGATATCTTTAATCTTTATTTTTTCGATTTCACGTTTGACTGCCTTTTTGCTTACAAGAGAACCATCGCTACGCCTAATTACCCAAGCATCAAAATCATAAAATTTCTGATTCATCTCCAATGTATCCGTAACAATCTGTCCATCTATTTCTACAGCATAGTTTGCCAAAGGAACGAATAGTTTATCAGCATCCTCTTTCGTGCAAATTACCATTCCTGCCTTTATGGAATGGTAATCTGTTATGCCTGCAATATTCTCTTTGTTTTTTGGATCAATAACACCTGGATTATTTAAAAACTCTATTTGCAGTGTGCCTGCATTATTTGCCCATGCGGACATATATGTCTGCGGCACCAAATGATGGTATTTCGCTTGAGTGTCCATAATTATCACCTAATTCTTTCTCCATTCGACAAAACAAATGTCCGTTCATATCCTACGCCCAACAACTCTGTGATTACCATCATTTCCTCAAAAAAACAGTGCCGCTTTCACATCATCAATCTAAAACGATCTATTGTCATTTTTTCTTTATCTTCTCATGGTAAAAATAAAATCTATATTCCACACCAAGCTCTTTACAGTATTTTTCTAGTTCGATTTTTAAATTTTCCCAATATGTAATACTTTTATTCCAATATATCGACTTATACATATCTTGATATTCTGAATATGACTCTTTAATATAATCCATTACTCTGGGCAAGTATGCTCCCCGCAAATTCAAATTTTCAAAACAAACATAATTAATAAACCTATGGGTTTTATCAATAACTTCCTTACAATCACTTAATCCCGGAAATATTGGTGACATAAATAAATATGTTGGTATTCCTTCCTTATGTAATGTATCCAAAGTATTGATACGCTTTTCTATACTAGAAGCAAAAGGTTCAATTTCTTTACGAAAAGCATCGTCTGTTGTATTCATAGAAATACCCACATAAACATTGGGTATTTTTTTCAAAATATCTATGTCCCGTAAAATAAGATCCGACTTTGTTAATATTTCAATTCGTGCCTTACATGATACAAGTTGTTCTAAAATTCTTCTTGTTTTTTCATATTTTTTTTCAAATGGATTATATGCATCTGTTACTGATCCAAAAAGAATTGTTTCATTTTCGGAATATAAACTTGCATTTACATCTTTGTCACATATTTTTACATCTACAAAATCTCCCCATTCATCTCTTGAATGCCCAGAAAAACGCTTCATATATTCCGCATAACAATAGATACATTTGTGTGGGCATCCCACATATGGATTAATCACGTAATCTGCATCGGGTAATTTTGATTTTGAAACATAAGATGACGCGCTAATTTCTTTTATTTCCATAGCATCAGATTCCTCCTTAAAATTCTTAAAATTAGTTAGTCAGATAAGATAATTGGAAAATATTTATCTCGTAAAAATCCTCCTTGATAACCATGCCAGTAAATCACAATTCCATTACATCGAATACACTCTTCTCCTTGAAATGCGGAAAATGGATCATCGCTCTGATAAATTGGGATGGATTTCCAATTATTTTCATATTCCCAATCCCCATAATATGACACTCCTTCAAAATCGACTTGTTTTGCTTGAAAATAATGCGGGCCTCTTACAGGAAAGTCGAGGGGCAATTGTAATAATGCCATTTTTAGAAACTCAACCGTAATAAATGGAAGATACTCGATTTGTATAGAAGAAGAAATCTTTAACTCACTTACCTTTTTTCCATCCCAATACTGTACAAAAGATCCTCCGTAGTATTGATTCCTCCAAACATTACACAAATCCATTGATACAGTTTCACAACCAGCTTCTATAGTATTTCCACTATATTCATCGTTATAAATCATTCCTGCATATTGATCAGAATCAAATGCTCGGTATGATAATATCGAACTTTGATTTGTTTTAGATACCTTACTGTCAGTTGCTGCAAAAGTCTCTTTTTTTGCTTTATAAACGAACTCTTTTACCTTAGATATAGACACTTCTGTTTCCGACTTAAAATTCCTCATCTTCATCAACCTCCTCATAGAGTGGACAAGCGGGATCTACTGTTACCATTGCCGATAATAAATCTGTCAATTGTGCATCATTTTCAGAAAGATCTAACAAACTGCTAGAAGCAGATACAATTCTACTCCCTCCCGAACAAGGCATTTGACAACCATTACACCTTAAGTGGGGTGCTGTATAAGTTTTTGAGATGTCAAAAACACTTCCTTTATCTGTTAAAAGCTCTTCAAATTTGAGATTACTATCATAAATGCAACCACTGGATAATAATGTCCACATACCACTTGTACACCAAGGATCAAATACCAGTCTTCCTTCTGGCTCAATTCCTATTGAAGAACCTAAATCTGGATTCCCCACTTTATCCTCTTCATATGTTGGTAACCCAAGCATAAGCGTTTCGTGTATGGACTCAATCGAATGGTGGATGTGTACATCCATTCCAGTCTTATTTGCTGCTTCAATAATACTAATAAGAAGTTCAAAATACTCTTTGGCTGTTGGTAATAATTCCCTATGTTTGCTCATACGTCCAACGGGCATAGCTCTATGTATGCTGTAATTTTTCACTCCCATATCTGCCAATATTTCAATTAATTTCGGTATATCCGCCAAATTTTTGTTTGTTGCCACAGAGGTAACTTCCAACTTCATGCATTGATAACTACCAGCATCACATAATCTTTTTATTGTATCCATAGAGCGTTGAAATGGATTAATGCGTTTATTACCAGCCCACCAATTATGATAATTTTCTAGCCCATTAACACTAATTCCAATGTATGATGAAAATTGCATTGCTTGACTTATTAATTCGTATGCATCATCTAACGTTCCGTTTGTATCAACGCCTACTCCGCTTACTCCAAAATATTCTGATGCACTCTTAAGAATAGTCAGAATATCTTTTCTTAAAAACGGCTCTCCTCCGCCAATATTAATAAATACCGGGGTATTCGCACTATCAGCATAGGTTTTTATTTTAGAAAAAACATGCTCTATTTGTTGAAACGATGGCTGAACATCATCTAATCGTGTTTGACCAGCATATACTGCATTCGTCCCACAGCCCACACAATTAAGATCACATTGATGAAGAATATCATACACTATACCAAATTTTTTTGTGCTTTTTTTCTTCGAATATCTTTTTTTCAAGTATTCTTTCACCATTTCAATATCTTTAGCACTAAATTGTTTATAAAATTCATTAGCATTCATCTCAAAAAGCTCCCTTCATATAAATTTTTTACGGTCTTGAATATTTTCTTTACTTTGATAAAATATCTTCTATACAATAATTGACGACAGGTGCTCCATCATCCAGAATACGAATCAAATTTTTTTCTTTGCATTTATTAATTGTTGACTCAATAAAACTAGCTTCATATTTCTTTTTAGCGTAAAAAACTCCATTATCAAATACATCTATCAACCACTCACATTCCGCTCTATCGAGCTTTCCATTAAGAGTCTGTGTCATTTTTTTTCGATATTTTTCAATCAATGGAATGAGCGTTCTCAAATCTATACTGTTTTCTATGAACTTATTGTACCTATCCAAAAATTGAGTTGCAACTCCTTCATTTTTTATGACTTGAATTCTTTTAAGATATTTCTTTTTATTTTTACTTTTCTCAAAAAAAATAACTTTTTGTCGATCTAATATGTAAAATTTCTCCGGAAGCAATACCCCTCTAAAAATATATATTTTTTCACTATAAGTTTCTATCTCATGCCTAGCAATTTTAAAACCATGCCTAACTATTTCGTTAAAATCTGTTATTCTATAGTATGAAACACCTGCATTCATTTTCTCTTGAATAGCCTGCCAAACAATTTCACCCATAAGTTGCGGAGGCGATACCATTGCGCATATATCATTTTGCACATCTGCAATCTGTTCCGCTATACTACTTGCTATTCTCTCCTGTCCCTTAACAACTATAACTATTTCTCGAATATATGGCAATTGCCGTTTATATAAGTTTTGAACCTCTGTAGAAATTTCATTGAGTAGCATATATCTATATTGAAGATCCGAAACATCGGGTCTATTCTCTAATAAATCTAATGAGTGCAACTCTGAATCTCTCTCCCATATTTCATTAAGTAATATTGCAGATAAAGAATATTTCGGGTCTATGGAAAAATATATTTTTCTTCCCCCAGTTCTTTCATCTATATATTCGCTTATTAAACATTTTGATATTAAAAACTCTAAGGCTTGCTCATATTCCTTATTTAACTCTATAATCAATTCAAATGCGTAAGGCTTTTCCAATAGCAACATATAAAGTTCTGCTGTTTTTATATCACAACTAAGATATTCTGCAATCTTATCAATTATTGAAATATTTTTCATAAGTCACTCCTTAACAAGACGATAGTGATTATTTTTGCAATTTTTGTGAAATATCTTTTCTATCTTGTACTTATACCGATTTTTTTGCCATCAGGCAATATAAATGTCTGTTCATAATCAATCTCTAAAACTCTTGCTATACTAATCATTTCTTTAAATGATACAGTTTCTCGCTGTAATTTTTTGTTGAAATTCTGTGGTGTCTGCCCGATACGTCTGCAAAGCTCTGCCTGACTGATATTCATTTCCTCACATAACTGCCTTATTATATCTGATGTTGTCACCACGCACCTCCATCACTATATCTCTATTATAAACCTTCTGGTTGATAAATGCGAGAATTTTTACAAAATTTTCACAAATAAAGCACCCTGCCACCTGTTTCCAAGTCGCAAGGCGCTAACTATTCAGCATCCTATAGTTCTACATTCGTTTCCAGTCCCGATTTGAATTCCACCACAGCCTTGTTTTCATACATCGTCACTTTTTCAATCAGCCGCCTCACCAACTGCTCATCATACTCCAACGGTGTGTCTGCCTGCTCTTGCAGGAAGTCTTTCATTTCCTCGATCCGTTGCCGTCTGCCCTCCCGGTCAGCCTCTCTCGTCAAAATATTCTGCCGTTCCTCCCGGAGCCTGTCTATCTCATCAGCCACCTTCGAGTAATCCTTTTTCACGTTTGCCAGTTTCAGCAACTCTTTCTGCTGCTCTGCCAGCCTACAGTCAATCTCTGCAATCTCATCATCCACGCCGTATCCAATGACTGCCTCTATATTCTCCTCTAAGAGCGGAAGGAAAACCTCCCTGCCGCCAAGAACCCCGTTGATGGCTCTCATCACCGCATCTTGCAGGTCTGATTCCTGGATGGTCGGTGCGTCGCAAGCCTTCGGGCCATGTTCCACCCTAGTGCAGCAACGCCACACCGTGGAGTGCTTGCCCCGGTTGTTCCATGCGATACGGCGGTAAATATCCCCGCACTTGGGGCAGTAGACGATGCTCGACAACGCATATTTGCTGCTGTATACCCGCTTCTTCCTATCAGATCCACTGTGCAGGTTTGCCCGACGTGCCATTTCCTCCTGCACCTGCATATAAAGGTCGCGGGGGATAATTGCCTCATGGCTGCCCTCCACATAATATTGTGGGACAATACCGTTATTTTTGACCCTTTTCTTTGAGAGAAAATCCACTGTATAAGTTTTCTGGAGCAGAGCGTCCCCGATGTACTTTTCATTCCGCAGGATTTTCTGGAGGGTGATCGGACGCCACTGCGCTTTTCCCGCCGCCGTGAGTATCCCGTCTGCCTCCAGCCCCTTCCCGATCTGCAGGAGGCTTGCGCCCTCCAGGTATTCCCGATAGATGCGCTTCACGATTTCGGCCTCTTCCGGCTCAATGACCAACATCCCTTCCTCATCCTTCGTATAGCCGAGGAAGCGGTTGTGGTTGACCTGCACAAGCCCCTGTTGGTATCGGAACTGCAAGCCGAGCTTCACGTTCTGGCTTAAAGACTGGCTTTCCTGTTGCGCCAGCGACGCCATGATGGTCAGCAGGATTTCACCCTTTGAATCCATCATATTTATGTTTTCCTTCTCAAAAAACACGGGGATATTTTTGTCCTTTAGCTGCCGGATATATTTCAGGCAGTCCAAGGTGTTTCTGGCAAATCGGCTGATGGATTTCGTAATTACCATGTCGATTTTGCCCGCCATGCATTCTTCGATCAGCATTCTTCGATCAGGAGATTAAATTGCCCGCGTTTTCGGGTGTCAGTTCCGGATAGTCCATCATCTGCGAATATGCCAGCCAACTCCCATTTGGGGGTTTTCTGGATATAAGCCATGTAATATTCAATCTGTGCCTCGTAGCTGGTGGCCTGCTCATCACTGTCCGTAGAAACGCGGCAGTAGGCGGCAACGCGTAGCTTCGGCCGCTCTTCGTCTTTTTTGCGATTCCCCACACGCTGCCGTGCCGGGATAATCGTCACATATTGTGCGTACTCTTTCAGCCAACCCTTTTGCGGCTTCAAATACAGCATCATAATAATCTCTTTGAAGATAATCCTTAATGCAATATTTTTGGACTTCGCTGTGTATTGCTCGAATGTATAATTGCCGCTGCAAACTATTTACCCTTCTATCAACTTCATCGAGAGTTTTAGCCCGAACAACTTCAATCAGTTTTCCTTCCTTTGTTATCTCAAGACCAGCTAACAAAAGTGCTTTATTTGTTCCCTCCAGCAGGTAGTCATATTTGCCTCTGTTTTTTTCATCTGTAAAAGCGACGGGATTCAACGCTTTTTCTAAGAATAAATAAACTTTGCTCAAAGAGTGGTTTTTGTTAATCTCTGTAGCCAGACAATTATATAGCCAATCCCGTTTATTTAACCCAAACGTATATCCATATGCAGTGCTACTACCACCGTCAGAAACGGCTTCAGTTCCACTTTGTTGAAGTAGCCTTGTTAGTTGGGTTTTTGTGTATCCAGAATCGGTTTCTGCCAACACATCATAGTAATTAACTCACTCCAATGCTATCATATTTTCCGGGAGGAATTGGTTGTCTATTTCCTCACAACACGGATTTTCTCTCCATCTGGTAGCACAAATGCATGTTCATATCCAACATCTAACGCTTCTGCAATCTTCACCATTTCCTCAAAGGAAACCGTCCCTCGATGCAGTTTTTTATTAAAATTCTGCGGAGTCTGCCCAATCCGTCTACAAAGCTCTGCAAGGCTTACATTCATTTTCTCACATAGTTCTCTTATCATGTCTGACGTTGTCATTTTCCACCTCCATCAGCCATTACTATTATAAATCATTTGGTTGATAAACACAATCCATCATTCCAAAATTTACACCCCATAAAAAAAGCACCTTGCAACCATTCCAAAGCCACAAGGCATCTTATCTTTCATATTTCGCTTACTTCGCCACATCCACCTTCGTGCCAGATTTGAATTCCACTTCAAACCGCTCCTCGTAGACCGTGACCCTTTCAATCAGCCGCCTCACCAGCAGCTAAGCATAGCTGATGATCTCTGTAGGCTGGCCGTCCAGAAATTCCCGCATTTCCTGAATCCGCTGTTTCAGTCCCTCACGCTTGATGCTCTCCACCAAGGCGTTCTACTTCAGCCCCCGCAGTCTGTAAATTTCATTGGCGATATTGTTGTAGTCCTCTTGGGAATTAGCCAGCTTCAGAAATTCCTTTTACAGATCCTCTATCTTGGCGCCAATACCTTCCGAGGATGCTTCATCTTCCTACCTGACTATTTCCGCACTCTCCTGCAGCGCGGCAATCACATTATTCCAATTACTCAGGTATGCTTTATACTTTGCCGCTTATCTTGCAAACCTATAAGAAGCAAGCCTGACACAGTAAATAAATATCGTAATTTTTAAGACAATATTTTAAAAATGTCAATTTCACCTTATTGACAAAAATCATAATTTCGAGTATCACATTTTTATAAAAGTGCAATCGAGGTGTGCAAATGGACTATCTTAGTCGATTGAAAATGATAGCCGAAAGCAATGGCGGCATTATAAACAACAAAATAGCTGCAGAGCACGGCATCTCAAGAGCAATACTCTCAAAATTATGCCTGGACAATAAAATTCAACGTATTGCCCGTGGCCAATACGTTTTTAGCGATGATATGCAGGACGAATTGCTATCCATCAGCATGCGTTCCAATCTGTTCGTCTTCTCTCACGAAACGGCCTTATTTTTACACGGGATATCGGACCGCACTCCGTTTGAGCATACAATTACCGCACCTTCCGGAAAAGTCCCATCAAAAGCGATACAGGAAGAATGCAAAATATATTATATCAAACCCGAACTGTTTGGTCTCGGTAAAACAATGCTTACCACTCCTTCCGGAAACAAAGTTGCCGGATATGACTTGGAGCGGACGGTCTGCGACATTGTAAGGAGCAGAAATAAAGTAGGCAGTGAAACATTTCTTGCCGCACTGAAAATGTACGCCGCAAGTCCTCAAAAGGATTTAAACAAGCTGAACACTTATGCTACGAAAATGAAAATAGCTGGGATTGTGCGAAAATATCTGGAGGTACTTTTATGAGCAACGCTATGAGCTTAAAAGCTAAAATAAGAAATATCGCAAAGCAGAAGAACCTTCCTGCACAGGTAATTCTGCAAAACTATATGTTTGAACGTCTGTTGGTCCGTCTCGCCAAATCGGAATATAAAGATAAGTTTGTCCTGAAAGGTGGTATGCTGGTTGCCGCTATTGTAGGTCTGGATAACAGGGCTACCATGGATCTTGATACCACTCTTAATAATCTTCCACTGACCCCTGAAAAAATAAAAACTGCATTGTCTGAAATATGTGATATTCCTTGCGAAGACGAGGTGGCCTTTGAGATCAGCAATATTGTTCCTATCAGAGAGGACGATATCTATGGCGGCTATCGGGTTATGATAAAAGCAAAATATGATACTCTTTTGACTCCTATCTCCATCGATGTTTCCACAGGGGACGCCATAACCCCACACGCAGTAGAATTTACTTTTCATGAAATATTCGACGAAAGCAAATCCTTTCGACTTTGGGCATACAACACTGAAACTGTTTTGGCAGAGAAGGCAGAAATCATTCTTCGCAGAACCGTATTTAACACCCGACCCAGAGATTTCTATGATACTTAGCTACTACACAGAAATTTGATAAAAGTACTTTCAAAGAAGCGTTGCAGGCTACTGCAGAGCATCGCAGTACAGCGGAGCAAATTTCAAATGTGGATCTAATCCTAAAGAATATATCCGAAAGTAAAGAACTTCGGGTAATGTGGGACAAGTACCGTAAGCAGTTTGCCTATGCGGAGAATATATCTTATGAAAGCATTTTAGCTGAACTTCAAAAGCTGATTCAGTAATTTGTAAGTTTTATCCAATATGCATGATTGGAGGATGTACATGATTCAATTTAAAAATCGAAAAACTGGTGAGATTAAAACAGCATTTTCTCTTCGTGAAGAAGGAGAAAAGACATATGTTAAGTTCTCTAAAGCTGGAAAGGAATACGGTTATTTCAAAGGCAATATAGAAATTATTCCTCCAGCCAGTGGCGAACTGCCGTTTCGTGTGTATGTATACACCAAGGAATGTTACAAATGCCATAAGCCCACAGAGATTTTAACCTATATTACATATGCAGACAAGCCCGCCGAGGATGTGACATTTCCTTATGATTATGACAGATTGCTGAAACATCAGGACATTGTTGCGCATCTGCAAGACCCAAGTATTGAATACTACGGATTGAATGTCATTGGCGATATCATGGAATATGACCATATGCTTATGGAAAAATATCCGGAGAGAATCAAAAGCGTCTATAGCAAAACAAAAAACAAAACTTATCCTATGAATGTCTGCAGTCATTGCGGAAGTGGACAAGGTTGGTATTTTATTTATCGGGATATCAATAATGTGATCAAAAACAAGGAAGAAATCCAGACATTCGATAAATAATCGTTCGTTTCCACTCTCAATATCTTTCATATTTCAAGTGAACTTCTTTAAAGCATTTTTATTGGGGAGGTGTTCACTTGAATACGAGAAAGGAATATGAAAGCATGTTATCCCAGGAGTATAGGATTTCCGATATTGACCAATTGATTACTCATTACCGCTGCAAAATAGAAATCGGAATTTTCTGCGTTTCCTGGGACGCTGTGCAAGTAAATAAAAAGCTTGCTCCTTCTATCCACGAAAATCAAAACAAATCACCTTAGATAAACAGAGCAACACGGTTCTTTAGGTGACCTTTATGAGATTTACGGGATAGGAGCAACAAGTTTCGTGTAAGCTTAACCTGTATAGATTGTAGGGCCAATAGTAATCATAGTAGGAGACAAAATATACATCCGTATACTTTGTCCCAGACTCAACAGCCAAATCGTAACATCTCACTCGCCCAAAATACACATTAGTATTTAGCTTACCGCTTCAGATAGCAGTTTACCCAGATATTCCTCCGGAAAAAGAATGTAAGAATAGTCCGTATCTTTATCCACGGGTAAGTATCTTTCTACATCGGGAATGATTCCCCGGATAATCACCGCCATGTCTACATAAACATCTGCCGTAAATGAGGCTTTTGCATGCCCCAGAGATTGCGACACCTCCTTTAAGCTACAGTTCTCCTTCAACAACAGTGTGGTATAGCTATGGCGCAGTCCATGCCATTTTATATCCGGGAGACCCTGTTCTTTCAGCAAATCTTTAAAAGGCTTCCAGAAATAGCTTCTGCTGCGTGGACGGCCATAAGAGGAACAGCAAATAAAATCAAAATCATGAAAGGAGTTCGAGCGCCTGCCTCGCAGCATTTCGTATCTTCTTCTCTCCTCCATGATTGCTTCCAAAACAATCTGCGGCAATTTCAACACCCGATCCCCTGCCGGAGTTTTTGTAGAGACCTCTGGCAGGGGATTGTTCGAATGGCAAGCTGAAACCCGTTTAATCTGCCGCTGCACATGAATGGTTTTCCGTATGTAATCCACATCCGAATATTTAAGCCCCACAATCTCCCCCATTCGCAATCCCAAAAGTGATGCAAACAAAATCGGCAGATACAGCGATGTTCCTTTACTGCAAATGAGGAGCTGTTTCATCTGCCATTCTGTAAAAACCGTCTGCTTTTGCGTATATAACTGCCGAGTCTTCTTTTTTAAGATGATTCTCGTTGAAGGATTCGAAGAAATGAGATGATTCTCCAGCGCATATTTCATAGATGTTGTTATCACCGTTTTCAAAAGTCTGGCAACATCGTATGAATACTCCGCTATCATAACAAGCAACGTCTCTATATCCGCGCGGCTTATATGGCAAAAAATCTTATCTCCCCAATAAGGAATGATATAGTTGTAAACACAGTTTCGATAAGAGCGATAGGAGTTGTCCTTTAGTTGCAGACGCTTAATCTCTTCCAGCCAATACGGATAAAATTCGGAAACACGAATCGTTTCATCTATAATAAAAGTACCATTATAGAAAGCGGCAATCGCCTTCTCCCTCTCCGTCTCCGCATCTTTTAGACTGTCAAATCCACCCCTATGCCTGCTTTGTATCTCCTGTTGAAAAATAAGTGTTATTACAAATCTATATCCGCTTTTATCCTTTGAAATCTTGCTTACTTCCCAGTCCAATAAACTGCCATTATTTTGCACTACTGCTATTTCTCTTTTATTCCGCAAATATCTGATCCATCCTTACTGCCAGATTTGTATTTTCTTCGGTCAAACAACTATAGCGGTCATACACATCTTCGATGGTGGAATACCCCAGCAATCCTTTTAATTGAAAAAAGCTTACCTGACCATGTTCCAGCAAAATAGCAGCATATTGATCCCGCAAATCCTGTACAGACAAAGACGGAAGACCTGCCTTTTTACATAATCGGGAAAGCATATTGTTCATATAGGCTGGGCTTCTTCTGCTTCCATCCTTCTGGCAGCTGATATATCCATCGTCGTGGTATTGGTCACTATATATTTTTTTATTCACATCAATGGCAGCTTTCCTGTATTGAAGTTCTTGTAAGATAAGCGGATGAACCGATAAAACCCGGTTGCTGAATAGTGCGCTCAAATCCTTCTCTGTTTGGCACAATCTTTCTGCCCTTCCCATATCAGGTTGTACCTGCCTCTGCACATGAACTGTTTTTTCTTCCAAGTTGAAATCCGTAAATTTCAGCCCATAGATTTCTCCCTTCTTTAATCCGCATAAAAGAGCCAGCAACAATTCCAGCCTGCCTTCACATGCAAACACAGCATGGAAAAGTATTTTTCGCTGCTCTTCATCCAAATGAATTAAATCTTTTTTGCGGCGTACCGGTTTCTTAACATTGTCCATAGGATTATAGGCAATCATTTCTTGCCTGAAGGCATCTCCAATCGCCATATTCATAAGCTCATATAACTTTTCTCCGTATGAAACCCTTTGTTCAGCAATCATTGCAATCATTTGTGATAGATAATTCGAGTTGACGCTCCCAAGCATAACATCGCCGATTTCCGGCAAAAAAAGTTCCAAAACGCGTTCGTAAACCAAGCGGGTTACACCCTTAATGCTGGTTCGATTTTCAAACCACACCCACAGGTAATCCCGAAATAACGTATAACCGGCAGACATCCCTGAACGCTCTACATATTCATGATTCACTCTTTGCCGTTCGAACTGAAAAGCGGCATATTCCGCTTCTTCTTTCGTAGTAAATCCACCTTTTTTCATATATTTTGTTTTGCCTCCTTCCCCGGCCACTTTGTACCGATAATACCATGACCCTCTTTCAAATATTACTGTATTTTTCTTTTGCATTTTTGTTCCCCTTTCCAGGTTATAGCAATGTCAAACACTGAATAGTTAGAATTTTAACACAATATGGATCACTCTTTTTCTTATAGTTCCATCCCCAGCTCTTTTATATATTTATCCATTATTTATCCATAGCCCCAAATCGGCCAGCCTTCTCCATTGGTTTCTATATCCTCCAGACTGGATAACCTATCGTCTGCTAAAAACCATGAAGTAAACATCTGATCATCTTTTGCCGGATTATAAGAAATGTAACCGACCCTCTTTGCAAATTTCAGCGCTTTTTTCAATACTTCCTTTACAAACTTAGATTCTATCATAGGACATTTTATTGCACCTTTAAAAATGGAAACAATATGCGCTTCACTCATCAGATTCAGTCTCAACCTGCCATAGCGCTTAACAATATACTGTACGGCGGTTTCATATGCACAATATACAGCTTGGGACACTCTCGGTTTTGCAATTTCCTGCAGCCACGCCTCAAAAAATTCCTTTACCCTCATGTTGGAATCAATAATACAAGAATGGTTTTCAAGAGTTTCTATATGATTCTTGCGAAAGCGCTCGGCTTCCTCGACCGATTTACACGTCGGACCTGAAAATTGAATTCTATCGCCATCTTTGCATATCAATTGGATTTCGTAACTGTATGCCTCCCCTTTCTGAACAATTTCTGTAACTGCAAAATTACAATACCGGTCTCGTAACAATTTTTTCATTGCTTTCGCCTCCACGAATTACGCTTATTTCCAAGGATAAATCTACAACGTGTGATTCTTTCCCGGTCAACGTAAATATGAAAGATATTGAACACGGAATTCATCTCACAAAAAGCACCCTATCAGATGTCAAACATCCTTTGATGGGGTGCTTTCTTTATATACATTCATATTTTTATCAGTGTTTGTATCGGTGTTGGTTAATCCCATCGACGCTTGTTCTTTACCTCTCCCACTTTCTTACATCTTCAAATTGAACCCATTGAAGATGAAAGGAGTGCAAAAATGGCACGGAAGAAGAAAAGCAACACATTTCCTGCAACAAAAGATAAAGCCGCATTGTACATCCGCGTTTCGACCGTATATCAAATTGACAAGGATAGCCTGAAAGTGCAGGAACGGGAACTGATCCACTATACACAGCTTGTATTGAACATGAATGATTACGAAATCTTTCGGGATGCGGGGTACTCGGCCAAGAATACCGATCGTCCGGATTACCAAAAAATGATGCAAAAGCTGCGCACAGGAGAATTCTCCCATCTGGTTGTCTGGAAAATTGACCGTATCAGCCGGAATCTGCTGGATTTTGCGGAGATGTATGCCGAGCTAAAGGACTTAGGCGTTACCTTTGTTAGTAAAAATGAGCAGTTTGACACTTCCTCCGCGATCGGCGAGGCCATGCTCAAGATCATTCTTGTTTTTGCGGAACTGGAACGTCAGATGACCTCAGAGCGTGTTACAGCCGTCATGATATCCCGCGCGGAAAGCGGTTCCTGGAATGGCGGCAAAGTGCCGCTTGGATATACTTACGACAAAGAAACAAAATCCTTTGGAATCCACCCGGAGCAAGCCGAGGTTGTAAAACTTATTTACGATTCTTATGAGCGTATGCAATCCTCTACTGCCGTGGCAAAGTTTCTGAACGAAAAAGGAATAACCACAAAGGCCGGCAACAAATGGAACCCCTCTACGGTCTGCCTGATTCTCCGCAATCCTGTCTACAAAGGCACCATGGTTTATAATAAACGCCACATTTCGGTGACTGGAAAGCTAAAGCCGGAAGATGAATGGGTTACGGTTGAAGAACATCACGCAGCGATAATAAGCGCAGAACAATTTGAGCGCTGTCATACCTTACTCAAAAAAAACATGATTGGGTCGGATCGCTCTACCTATTTCCGCGGAAACTGCCATGTGTTGGCCGGTCTCCTCTTTTGCGATTACTGCGGTTCCATGATGGCGGCACAAATCGGAAAGCCTCTCAAATCAAAGGGCGGCATCATACCCAGCAACTATTCCTGCTATAATAAGCGTCATGGGTTATGTGAAAATCCTTTTACCAGCGATTCAACCCTGGGACCGTTTATCTTGAATTATGTTGCAAACATGTACCGAATTCAGCGTACTTTTGGAAAAACCACATCCATTGAAACTCTGGAAAAGAAACTGCTTCGAGGGGAGGCTTTCAAAGAGGTTGATCACATTGAGGCCAAAGGACTAACCCAGCTATATCAGGCACTTAAGGCTCATGTATTTGCTGACAACTCTGTTTTTTATGAGCCGAACCTCCCGGAACACGAAGCAACGCCAAACCAAAGGGCAATTTACCTCAGTGAAAAAGCCAGTCATGAACGGGCACTGCACAGACTGCATCAGCTATTCATGTATTCCGATTCAGATATGAGCGAAACGGATTATTTTACAGGAAAAAACAAGCTTGAGGCAAAAATCAATGATATAGCTCAAAAGCTCGCACAATTAGAATCTGAGAAAAATTCTGACGTTTCCAGCGAATACTTCTCTGCGCTAGTCAGTAACTTCATCCTTGAAAACAATCTGAATGAGGAGAGGTACATTGATTATTTCGCCCTTAAGAAAAAGATTGACCCTATGGAGTTAAAACTGTTTCTGAATGCGGTGCTATCCAAATGTTTCATACGGCAGGGGCGTGTCGCGTCAATTATTTTTCAGAACGGCTACGAACATCGATTCATCTACAAGGACAAGGAGGCGAAGAAAAATGCCTAAGGCAGCGCTCTATGTGCGTGTATCCACTGTTATGCAATTGGACAAAGAAAGCAGAGGCGTACAAAAGAATGACCTGATCCGTTACTGTGAAGATATTCTGGGAATTCCTGATTATGAAGTGTTTGAGGACGCTGGTTTTTCTGCCGGTTCTACGGACCGTCCGGATTATCAGGAGATGATGCAGCGTATACGAACCGGCGTGTTTACACACCTACTTGTCTGGAAAATCGACCGAATCAGTAGGAATATCATTGATTTTACAGAGATGTATCAGGAATTGCAGTTGCTAGACGTTACTTTTATTAGCTTGGCAGAGCAATTTGATACCTCCAGTATTGTGGGACAGGCCTTGCTGAAAATGATATTGATCTTTGCGGAACTGGAAAGACACAACGCCGCTGAAAGGTCAAAAGCTGTTCTGCTTTCAAAGGCAGAGGCGGGAGAGTATACCGGCTTCCGTATCCCTTTCGGATACAGACGGGATCCAAAAACAAAAGAATATTCTGTTGAAGAACCAGAAGCCAACATCATCCGCACTATTTTCGATATGTTTGACCGGGGAATCACGGTATATGCAATAGCTAAACACCTCAACAGCCTTCCTCTGTCAAAACGAATCAAAAACAAATGGGAAACGACTACAATTGAGAGAATGCTGACAAACATTTCCTATACCGGTGCGCTTCGATACAATTATCGCAGCTATACCTCGAAAAAGGAACGAGTGATAAATGACGAGAAGGATTTGGTTCTTGTGGAAAATGATCATCCGGCTATTATCTCCAGTGAACTATTTGAACGATGCCAGCAACGATATACCGAGAGGAAAAATACAGTCTATCATGTGCGAAAGCCGTTTTTTGCAGATTTACTGACGTGTACTACACATCAGATCCCACTCTCGTGGGAAAAAGAAAATGCTCGCAAATTTTCATCACCGGCTACCTATTGGTGTCCGCACTGTCCGAAAAACAACTTTACAGATAAAGAAGTCGGCAGTTTTATCATGAACTATCTTCTCAATCTCCTAAAGGCATGCGGACAGGTTTCACCCTCTACTTCTCCGTTGGCACTAAAAAGATTTCTGCTTCGTGGTAAAGATTTTGATGGAATAGCAGCACTTGCCAATGCTGAAGAAATCAAGTGTTCATTATTAGGTGGTACTTCTTCAAATAAAGAGAATACTCAGGATAAGCAGCGGAAGCTGAAATTTGAAATACAGATGAAAGAGCGGGAATTAGAACGGATAGAATCCCTTGGAGCAGATGATTCTGATATGTCAGACAATCGGATGGATCAGCTTAGAGAAGCGGTAAAAAAACTATCTGCGGAACTACAACAGTTAGAAAATAGCATTGGCATGCAATCCGTCCCACAGGCTGACTATTTGAAAACATGCTATGACTTTTACATCCAACATAACCTATACCATCTTTCTGATATTGATTTCTCGGACTGTGTGAAAAACATTCCGTTCTATGAATTGAAGCACTTTTTTCAAGATGTGATCAAAGGTATATACATAGAAAGTGGGGAGGTTAGGGTCATTGAGTTTCGCTCTGAGCTGGAGAACGGTATCCTTCATCAGTTTAAACGATAGTATACAAGAGTGCAAAGGGGGCAGCGTTTTGCTGCCTCCTCTTTTTAGTGCAATGTTAGTAGCATAATTTAGTAATTAAGTAACACTTCTGCTTAATATCAATAGTTTCCTTATTCCTCTAACCACTCAACAGGTACAAGCTTGACGTTATTTCTCCATTTTTCAACAAGATGAATTTTAGAATCCGGAATATTACCCCATATATCATCATCTGCATGTTCTGTAACGATGATCTGAATGTCGAACTTAGCGTTCTTTACAAAGGCAGATAAGGTCTCAAATATTTTCTTGACCGCATTTTTGTCATCATCATTCAATTGTGCTTCAGCTTCATTGGGAGAATACCGGGTGCGAGGGAAATAAACTTGGCTTGGCTGATCAAAAATAACAAAATTCGGTACATTGACACCGGACTTACTTTGAAAAAAGTGCTGTAAGGCAAGAATCAGTGATATATGATAAGATAGCCAGTTGGACGCACTACCGATCTCCCACAAATAGTCATCACGCCCTGTTTGATTTTTTACACGGACAGTTAGGTCCTTTATAACAAAATCCACAGGATCTTCTGGATGTTCAACATCTAATTGGGTGAGAATCTTCCCCATCTCTGTTCGCAAATAACTCAAGGCATAATTCACTTTGCCTTGTATCTCAGATTCATTCACTTCTTTTTTTAGTTGCTTAATACGGCTATTGACCTCGTCAAGCCTAGTCTGAAGCTCACTATCCGTACCAATACGTTCGTAGGTATTTATCGCCGCATCTATACGCCCAAGGAAACGGGAGATTGATTCCAGTGTATAGCTTTCCTCTCGATGTATAGTAAGCGACTGTGACTCAGCCTTAATGCGGTTCTGAATGGCTTCCAGCTTATCAGCCTGTTCCTGTATTTGCTCCTGAACAATCTGCATCTCGCGTTCAAAAGCGGCCGGAACAACATCCATTTCCCTTGTTGTGCTCTCAATCTGCTCAACCGCATCACATAAAGCATTTACATCATCCATAACATTTTCATGGCTTGGCTGGAATATAGGAAGTACATTTCGTTCTGCCATATTGGAACGGAGCCAAGTTGATATATCGAGACGATTAAGCTGGATTTGCATTGACTTATCATATTCCCCCATCGACTTCATCAGTTGGAGCATTTCTGTATGGCGTTTACGAGCGGCAAACAATTCCCTGGATATTTTCTGTTCTTCTCGCCGCAACGCCACTATATCTTCAGATAAATATGTAACACGTTCAGGTGCAACCGAAGCATCTGCAATTCGTTTTTGAGAAATAACTCGAAGTTCATCAACTTGACGAGTAAAATCGTCGGTATCGTTAGCATTATATTGAGTCAAACCATATTCACGGGCTTGAGCCAACCATCCAGAGACTTCTTGTTTCCACCCTTCGGCAACAGATTTGATTTGTTCCAAATCACGCTGTAAACGCTCCGATTCCTTCGATAATCTTTCAATTTGCTTGCGCTTTGCAAGAATTTCAGGAGTCACCGCTCCGAGCACATACGGAAATACATCAATGAGCTTTTTGCGATGCTCCATGGTATCTGCTTTGTAGAACAGAACGTCGGCATTCGCAACGATATTTTGTGGCTGAAACAAAAATGCCATAAAATCGCGATATGACGGTCGGTATACTCCAGCATTAGGATCAAGTTCAAGAAATGAAATTCCAAACAACTCATTCATAATATCCTTAATAGACGTGATATTTGCGTTGTTTTTTTCTATCTGGTCAGGGATCGTTATCTCTTTGTCTCGTAGGATGAACATATCACCAGTAGAAACTTGATCACCTGGTTCCCGCCTGCAAAGAAGGAGTTGTTCTCTATCCATATCGAAAAGTACGCCAAACCATGAGCAGGCATTACGAATAGTTTCTACAGGAATGGTACATTTTTCTGAACCAAGGCAATAATCAATGATTGGAATAAGCGCAGATTTGCCTGTACGCGATGCCCCAGTAATGATATTGACCGACTGACTATCGAATGGCACGGAACGCGGAGAAAATCTAGCTTTCTTTGGCCATAAAATAACCGAATTGATTGTAAACCTCATCTTAAAACCTCACTTTCAGCCATTTTGCGATTTCATGAAGTGTAAGTTCAGAACACCACGTTCCAAGTTTTTCCATTGCCATCATCATATTTTTGCAGTCGCCTTTTGGAGTATATTTACGAAAAGTCGTGACCAGTGGAAATACTGTTGCGGTTTCAGCTGACAGTGCCACGAGATTTGCCTCAACTGCAATATTAAAAGCTTCAAGTGTTAAGTCACGCATTTGTATAGCAGTGGTATTCACATAATGAATACTATCGTTTTGCTTACCTGAGAACAATTTTTCTGATACCTTTGACAAACCGCTGGCTTTTTGCGTGCCTTTGATTACAGTGCATAGGTCTTGGCGGAACCCAATAGGAAGAACCACGAACAGTAATGGAAAAGGTACGGGTTTGTTTTCATTGGAATAATATCCACAGATAAACCTCCAGAGCAAGGCAGCGCCAATCGCTGGATTTTGCACATACATTACATCACGATCCGAAAAGCTCATACACTACCTTCTTTCAATAATCTTATATACTGTGGATGCCATCCAATCCTCGGTGCATCGGCAGGTTCATTGGCTAAAACATGCAAAGAACCGTTGCCAAAAAAGGGCGGAACCTCAATACCCTGCAACTTTTGCCGTCCAGAATCATCTCTACAGTTGAAATACACTGCTTTTCCACAAGTGATAGGGTCTGCCCCATATTGCAGTCCCATAAGTTGTTTTCGATTTGTCCAAGCCCGGTAAAGTGCATCATAATAATCGACAAAGCTTAAATCATTCACAATACCACGCTGTGCCCACTCAATCTTGTCAATCTTTGCCCGCAAAAAGTCACTAGCCGCTTCAAATAAAGTAAGATCATCCATTTCAATCATCTTTAGCTGCCTGATATATGTATCCAGTCGTTCAACTTCGCCACTTTGCTCAGCATTGGAAGGTACCTTTGAAACTGCACGAAGTATAGCTTTTGTATCGCATGCTCGAATTTGTTTATTCAAAGCTCTGCGGTAGTCTTTTGCAGCAATGCAGGCAGGCTTATTATCTTTCGTAAATGACTCAACTGTTTGTGTAACCCAACCGAGCATATCTGTCAGTAGGAGATCCGCATATTCCTCGGGGATTGTTTGACTGTTGAATCGTTTCAGGAGATCTTCATCATAGGTATTGCTATGAATTTCGATTTCCATTGCTTTAATAACATCGCAAACTGTTTTTTCCCGACTGTCATCGAAGAGATATCTCATATAATCTCTATAGGAATCTGGCAAATTCACATATAAATCAATAGCTGGATCATCCGGTGGTGTTCCAAGAATAACAGCTTTTGCATTGGCAAGAGCCGTTTGTGCTTCTAAATTGGACTGGGCATTCTTGAACATCTCCTGAATACTACCAGAAGTAATGGTTCTGTTTGCAACAACAACGAAGCGTAAAACCGCATTCGAAGGTAAGGAACCGTCTTCGATATAAGTACACCAATTATAAAGTGTTTTCCAAAAAACTACGGATCTTTCAGCTATTGGGTTATTGGATGACGTAACACTTTTTACTTGCTCAGCAATAACCTTCCCGTCAACCTCTACAGCTACATCATCAAGTTTCTCAACGCTGACAACACGGTCATCAACTGAAATTAGTTCATAGAGCATATGCCTCACTTGAAGCAGATACCCTTGCAGTTTATCAGGAACCAGCGTCTTGTTTGACATATACACTCCTCCCATTCTTCTCGCATGGTCTCCAAACCGTTATATTTTATTAAATGATATTTCTTAATTTATAGGCCACTCTTCAGTATCTAATACTATGATACTACATTCTTCCACATATTTCCACCCATTAACTCTTTTTAGCAGCTCATCAATTCCCCGAGGCTAATAATTCTAACCCATAATATACTTGTATATTGGTCAATTCTAATTGAATAAAAATTCACAAAAGCGCATGTTTATTCTCTGTTTCTGCCCTTCAAACTTTTGCAAAAGTTTGGGCCAAAAACGCCCTTTTGCCCCGATTTTACCTCAAAAACGCCCAAAAAGCTGTTTTGAAAATTTAGCGTCAAAAACCCGCGAAACCCCAGTATTCCTGCACTCTCGCAGGCTTTTCCACGCCTAAAATTTTTACTCACACCACAAGCATTGCATCTCCAAAGCTGAAAAAACGGTATTTTTCCTTTACAGCAATCTTATAGGCATCCATCGTCTGCTGATAGCCGCAGAAAGCGGAAACCAGCATAATCAGCGTGCTTTCCGGCAGATGGAAGTTGGTAATCAGCCCATCGATACATTGAAAGGCAAAACCCGGATAGATGAAAATATCCGTCCACCCGCTGCATGCGCAAATTTCTCCATTATGATCGCGTGCAATGCTTTCCAATGTACGGCAGCAGGTCGTTCCCACTGCGATCACGCGCCCGCCCTGCTTTTTGGTATCTTGGATCAACTGCGCAGTTTCTTCCGGCATCCAATAATGCTCGGAATGCATGTGATGATCTTCAATATTCTCCGCCTTAACCGGCCGGAAGGTGCCGATGCCAACATGCAGCGTTAAAAACCCAATCCCTACCCCTTTTGCGCGCAACCGATCAAGCAGCTCGTCCGTAAAATGCAGGCCGGCGGTCGGCGCGGCGGCAGAACCAAGCTCTTTGGAATAAACGGTTTGATACTGCTCGTTATCCGTTAGCTCCGCCGTGATGTAGTGCGGCAGCGGCATCTGACCGATTTGGTCGAGGATTTCATAAAAATTATTTCCCTCATAAGAAAACTGTGCGAGCCTGTTGCCATCCGGTAATACTTCCAGAATCTCAGCATGCAGGATGCCATCACCAAAGGAGAAGCGGGCGCCCTGCTTTGCGCGCTTCCCGGGGCCGGTAATCACCTCCCAAAGATTCCCCTCTCGGTGTGTAAGCAGCAAAAACTCCACACGCGCGCCGGTCTCCTCCTTGGTGCCGTAGAGGCGGGCTGGCAATACGCGCGTATTGTTGAGAATCAGACAATCGCCCGGCTGTAGGATCTCCACAATATCATAAAAATGCCGGTGGCCGGTTTCCCCTGTTTGACGATTCAGCGTCATTAAGCGGGCACTGTCGCGCGGCTCAATTGGATGCTGCGCAATCAGTTCCTCCGGCAGATCATAATAAAAATCACTTTTTTTCAACTTTTTTACAGTCCTTTCTATAAATGAAACGCCCAGTTCAAATCAAGCGATGAAATTCAGAAAATCGTCATCTTTTTACATCCAGTAAAATTAGCAGGAAGGTCCCTGTGTCTTTCTGCATAGCTAACGCATATACTGCCTTTAGCAGGTATTTCTGCATGATGATTTCGCAAAACAGAGCGACAAATTATGCATTGTTCCAATCGAAGAAAAATGCTAAAAAAAACCTTGTAGAAACCGGCTTTTCTCCAAGAAAAGGGTTTGACTTCAAGCGCTTGGAATGGTATGATGAGTACAAATTTTATTATGACTTTTATGGATAGAGGCGCGTCGTTTATCAGTATCCAGCGTTAGGCTGCCAAAGCTTTTGACCGCTGTGTGAAAGGAAAGGACGCCGAAGCGCGGCGGGATTTTGGCAACCCGGTTCGCTGGCTGCACGGCGAAGAGCCCTGCATCTGTCATCATGCAAATGATGGAGTGCTATCCGCGCAGATGATTCTGCGCGCCAGCTTCTCTATTATATTGCAAGGATGACCGGTTGACAACCGGTTTTTTTCATATTCAGTCATAAGATTAAAGGGGTTTTGTGAAATGAAACAGTTTAACGTCGGCATCATCGGCGCAACGGGAATGGTCGGGCAGCGCTTTGCAACGTTGTTGGAAAACCATCCGTGGTTCCATGTGAAAGTCCTCGCGGCCAGCCCGCGTTCTGCCGGCCGCACTTATAAAGAGGCTGTAGGCGCTAGGTGGTGCATGCAAAAGCCGATGCCCAAATCCATGGAAGATATGATTATCAAGGACGCAACGGCAGATATTGAAGCGATCGCAAAGGAAGTTGACTTTGTTTTCTGCGCGGTCGATATGAAAAAGGAGGAGATCCGTGCGCTGGAAGAGGCGTATGCTAAGGCGGAATGCCCGGTGATCTCCAACAACAGCGCCAACCGCTTCACGAAGGATGTGCCGATGATCGTTCCGGAGCTCAACGCCGACCACGCCGCCATCATCCCGGCGCAGCGCAAGCGCCTTGGCACGAAACGCGGCTTTATCGCCGTAAAATCCAACTGCTCGCTGCAAAGCTATGTGCCGGCGCTGTTCCCGCTGTCCAAATTCGGCATTGAGCGCGTTTTGGTCTGCACCTATCAGGCGATTTCCGGCGCAGGTAAAACGCTTGAAAACTGCCCGGAGATCCTCGACAACGTGATCCCTTACATCGGCGGCGAGGAAGAAAAATCTGAGCGCGAGCCGCTCAAGCTCTGGGGCAAAATCGTAGGCGACGAGATCGTCCCGGCAACGGAGCCCTCCTTCACGGCGCAGTGCCTGCGCGTGCCCGTATCAGACGGCCATATGGGCGCTGTTTTTGTGGATTTCAAAAACAAGCCGAGCAAAGAAGAAATGATCGATATCTGGATGAACTTCTCCGGCCGTGCGCAGGAGCTGAACCTGCCCAGCGCGCCCAAGCAGTTCCTGCACTATTTCAGGGAGGACAATCTGCCCCAGACGAAGCTTCAGCGCGATCTGGAGGGCGGCATGGCGGTTTCTATCGGTCGCCTGCGCGGAGATACGCAGTATGATTACAAATTTGTCTGCCTCTCCCACAACACGCTGCGTGGCGCTGCGGGCGGCGCGGTTCTGATGGCGGAACTGTTGGCGGCGGAAGGCTACCTTGACTAATTTGGTAAATCCCCTGGTTTTCAGGGCAGTTCTCTTTCAAGCTTTTGGAAAGGAAGGAACATAATTTATGAGTAAGCAGCCTATTTTCACCGGTTCCGGCGTGGCGATTGTCACACCGTTTACAGAAAACAATGAAGTGAATTATCCCCTCCTCGGCAAACTGATTGATTTTCAGATTGAAAACGGCACAGACGCCATCATTATCTGTGGAACCACCGGCGAGGGCTCTACCCTCACGCATGAGGAGCATGCCGGAGCGATTCAGTTTGCGGTTGACCATACGGCGCACCGTGTGCCGGTGATCGCCGGCACGGGCAGCAACGATACGGCATATGCCGTTTACCTCTCCAACGAAGCGGAGAAAGCCGGGGTGGACGGCCTGCTCGTTGTCACCCCCTACTACAATAAAACCTCCCAAGCGGGCCTGATCCGGCATTATACCTATATCGCCGACCATGTCCATACACCGATCATTACCTATAACGTGCCGAGCCGCACAGGCCTCAACATCAAGCCGGAAACCTACCGCGAGCTCGCCAAGCACCCGCTCATTGTGGGAGCTAAGGAAGCAAATGGCGATATTTCCGCTCTTGCAAAAACCGTCTCGTTCTGCGGGGATGACCTAAATATTTATTCTGGTAACGACGATCAGATCACCTCCTTCATGGCCCTTGGGGCGAAGGGCGTCATCTCTGTGCTGGCGAATGTCGCACCGCGCATTGCGCATGAGATCGCCGCCAAATATTTGGCGGGGGACGCACAGGGTAGCCGGGAGCTTCAAATCCAATATCTGGATCTCTGTAACGACCTGTTTATCGACGTGAACCCCATTCCGGCCAAAGAAACGCTCGTCATGATGGGTTGGGAAGTCGGCGAATGCCGGATGCCTCTGGCGCCCCTGTCCGACGCCGCGCGCGCGCAGCTGCGTGCAACGCTTGTGAAGCACGGCCTTGTGAAATAAGCAAAGCGCCCTGTTCACCATTTCAGGAAGTTAAAAAGGATGATCCTAAATGACAAAGATTCTATTAAGTGGCTGCGGCGGGAAGATGGGGCGCGTGATCGCCTCCTGCATTGCCGACCGCGAGGACTGTGAAATCATTGCGGGCATCGATCCGGCAGGGATGGAGGGCGCTGCGTTCCCAGTGTATAGCAGCGCAGCCCAGTTCGACGGGCAGGCAGATGTTATCATCGATTTTTCTCATCCATCCGCATTGGAAGGGATTCTTTCCTATGCCGTTGCGCATCATACGCCTGCGGTGATCGCTACCACAGGCTTAAATGAGCAGCAGGTCGCTTCGATTCAGAAAGCGTCGAAGCAGGTGCCAATCTTTTTCTCCGCCAATATGTCAATCGGTATCAGCCTGATCACTGAGCTTGCCCAAAAAGCGGCGCGGGTGCTGGGCGGTTCGTTTGATATTGAGATCATCGAAAAGCACCATAATCAAAAAATAGACGCGCCGAGCGGCACCGCTCTCATGCTGGCGGATGCAATTTCCGAAGAGCTGGAGCAGAAGCCACACTATGAATACGACCGCCATTCGAAACGCGCCAAACGCGATAAAAACGAAATTGGCATTCATGCCGTCCGCGGCGGTACGATCGTCGGCGAGCACGAGGTTCTTTTTGCCGGGAGGGATGAGCTGATTTCCATCAGCCACAGCGCCCGTTCCAAGGAAATATTTGCAGTCGGCTCCGTCAATGCGGCAGTATTCCTGTGCGGCCAGCCGGCCGGGCTCTACGCCATGAAAGATTTTGTCAACGCCAAATAAAAAGGGGGCAAATGATATGAACGGAATTCAAAGCATTACCCTAAAAGACGATGTCACTTTGATTTCTCTGCAGGATTCCCCCGCCGACATCGCTCTGGTATCGCAGATTTTTCAAATGATTTCTGATGCGGGGATTGATGTTGATATGATCTCCCAGACTCCGCCGCACGGCTCCGTCCCCTCCCTTTCCTTTACAGTCAACGGGGAGGATTTTGGAAAAGTGCTCGGGATCTCAGCAAAGCTTCGGGAGCTGAACCCGGAGCTCAAGCTAAACGTCAGCTCTGGCAACTGTAAGATTTCCATTTTTGGCGAGGAGATGCGCGGAACGCCTGGCATTGCCTCAAAGGTTTTTTCAGCAGTTTCTCAAGTGAAGGCTGATATCCGCATGATTACAACATCCGAGGTTGATATCTCCCTGCTGGTTGTGAAGGCGGATGCCGATATGACGGTAGACGCCATCCGGAAAATTTTTGCATAAGGATTCTCTATGAAGTGGCAGGCTATGAATACGGCCTGCCGCTTTTCTTGGGTATTGTTACGAAATAGGGGATAAATGATCGCCGGATTTTTGTTATCTTCCCCAATGGTAATTGACAAATACGCCTTTTCCCTCTATAATATACTGTGCGAGCAGACTGGGCAGCCGCGCGCTTTATGCGTGAGGAAAGTCCGGGCCCCATAGAGCAGGATAACGGCTAACGGCCGCCGAGGGTGACCTCAGGGAAAGTGCAACAGAGATATACCGCCGGCTTTGCCGGTAAGGGTGGAAAGGCGAGGTAAGAGCTCACCAGCGTGCGGGGAACCGCACGGCTCTGCAAACCCTATCCGGAGCAACACCGACTGGAGAGACACGCTTGCTCGGCGCATTCTCCGACAGGTGGCTTGAGCGCAGTGGCAACGCTGCGCCTAGATAGATGACTGCCTTCAATGACAGAACTCGGCTTACAGGTCTGGTCGCTTTTTTTGCTAAAATGCCGCGCGGCACCAGTTGATTCAATTGAAAACGCGCGGTATTTTTGCTTTCTTCGAGCACTATTTATGGCGATCAAAAACCGTTTCTATCATAAACGCTTCTCACAGGATTCGCATAAGATGATAAGAGCGGCGGCTGTTTCTTAACTGGAATCGGATTTTTCCTCCAACGGCACAAACCGAATCGCCGGATGAAACGCTGCCCCTTTTCAGATGGAAGGATGGTCGTTGCAGATGGTGTGGGAGCTTGTTTGTTGGATTGTCTTATTATTTTTTACGCTTTTAGGAATTACAGTTGCCATCTATCTCCTTTTATTCCGGGTGATCACCCCTGCGGGGAAAAAGGAGTATCTTCTGCTGATTCCCTCCGCCTGTTCGGATGACGCGGTGGGTGAAATTTATGCCGCACAGCTGCGGGCGGAGCTGCTTGGCCGCAGACAGTGCAGCGGCGTTTTGGTGATTTTAAACGGCATGGATGGTGAAACAAAAGCACAATGCGCAGCGGCCTGCAACGCTTGCAGCCAGGTTCATCTTTGCACATTGGAAGAATTGCAGCAGCGTTTCAGCTCCCCTGTGGCGAAAAAACACTAACCCTAAATGGAAAACGATTAAAGCTTGATCTCAGTCCGTCGCCAATTTCGGCGGGCCGATGCAATAAAATATCAAGAAAGAAAGGGAAGGTAGAAAATGAAAAAGATCCGTAAGTTTTTGGCTCTCCTTCTGACGATGGCGCTTACCGTCGCCTGCCTGCCGCTGGCGGTTGGCGCCGTATCCGGCGCGCAGGAACCACTCCGTTTCAACAAAGATGGCAAATTTAAAATTCTTGTTGCGACTGATATCCATGAGGATGAAAAGGACGATGCCAAATCAGCCGATGCAATGGCGCTCCTTACCAATGCAATTGAAGAACTGAAGCCTGATCTCGTCGTCTTCAACGGTGACAACGCCACAGCCGCCGGGCTTGAAAATCAGCGTGCCACCATTCAAAAAATTGTGGCTCCTGTAGCGGCGAAAAATATTCCGCTTGCCGTGGTATTCGGTAACCACGATTTGGAATACAGCGGCGTTTCCAAGGAGGAGCAGGTTAAAATCTATCAAGAATACGCCAACTGCCGGATGGTGGAAGGCCCAGAAGATATTTCCGGATGCGGAAACTATAACCTCTTGATTCAAAACAGCGCGGGCACAAAAGATCTCTTCAACCTCTGGTTCCTTGATTCTGGAGACTATGCCGAAGAGGGCGGATATGCTTATGTGCAAACGGATCAAATCAAATGGTATGAGCAGACGAGCAATGCTTTAAAGGCGCAGAATGGCGGTGCGGCAATGCCCTCCATCCTCTTCCAGCACATTACGGTGCCTGAGGCCTATGACCTGCTGGAGCCTGTTCTACTGCCTGGAAAGGGCCGCGTGAGAGGCCACGATGTTTATTCCAATCGCTTCTGGAAAATCAAGGATCCTTCCAACACGACCGGCACCCTCAGCGAAGGCCCCTGCCCGCCCAATATCAACAATGGCCAATTTGCAAGCTGGGTGAAGCAGGGCGACGTCCTCGGCGCTGTTTTCGGCCATGACCACGCCAATGATTTTACCGGCACAGTGGACGGCATCCGCCTGATCCACACCCGTGCAGTCGGCTTTAAAACCTACATAAATGGTATTTCCCAGGGTGTCAGGCTGATTACCCTTGATGAAAACAACCTCAAGGATTTCACCACGGAGATGTATAATTTTGCAGACCTGGTCGGCAAAAGCCAGTCCACAAAGGGCTTCGATCGGATCTCCAAGGAGATGTGGTGGGACTTTGGCTACGGCGTGCTCGGCGTCGCAGCGGCGATCACCATTTATGTGCTTTATCGCGTATTTGGCAAATAAATATAGAACCAATGAAAAGGAATCGCCCATACACAGCGTATGGGCGATTTTTTTGCACTTTTTATGGCCGGATGCCAAAGCGTGCTGTTTTATCGAGCTGGCGTTCAATTTCCAGCAGGCGATTATATTTGCAGACGCGGTCCGTCCTTGCAGGCGCGCCGGTTTTGATCTGCCCTGCATTGAGCGCCACTGCGATATCTGCTATGGAAGTATCCTCCGTCTCTCCGCTTCTGTGGGAAAGGATCGTGCCATATCCGTAGGCTTTTGCAAGGCGCACAGCCTCCATGGTTTCGCTGAGGGTACCGATCTGATTCGGCTTGATTAAAATTGCATTTGCGCAGCCCTGCGCGATCCCTTCCCGAAGTCGCTGCGGATTCGTAACGAACAAATCATCGCCGACGATCTGCACTTGCTCCCCGATCTCCCGTGTGATTTCAGCAAACCCATCGTAATCCTCTTCGGCCAGCGGATCTTCCATGGATTGAATCGGATAATCCTGCGCGAGCTTTTTAAAATGGGCGATGACCTCCCCTGTTGTCAGGCGCTGCCCGCTTTTTGGCATAAGATAGCCGTTTTCTGTTTTCCATTCGCTTGCAGCCGCATCCAATGCGATTCGAACATCCTCCCCTGGGCGGTAGCCCGCCCGTTCCACAGCTTCCATCAGCAGCTCCAGCGCCTGCCGGTCGCTTTCAAGATCAGGCGCATAGCCGCCCTCATCCCCTACGGTGGTAGACAGCCCGCGCTCTTTCAGCGCTTTTCCAAGCTGTGCGTAGGTTTCAACCGCCATGCGCATCGCCTGCGAAAAGGATTCCGCCCCTACCGGGAAAATCATGAATTCCTGAATATCCATGTTATTGCTCGCATGGGCGCCGCCGTTGAGAATATTCAGCATCGGCACCGGGAGCGTGACCGCGTTGACGCCGCCCAGATAGCGGTAAAACGGCATCCCGCAAAATCTTGCCGCCGCTTTTGCGCAAGCAAGGGAAACCGCAAGGATGGCATTCGCCCCTAATCGGGATTTATTCTCTGTTCCGTCTATTGCGCACATGGCTGTGTCAATTGCCTGTTGATTCGTCACAAGCATATCATTGAGTGCACCACAGATGTGGGCATTGATGTTATCCACCGCCTGCTGCACACCTTTGCCGCCATAGGCCTCTCCGCCATCCCGCAATTCGCAGGCCTCGTATATGCCGGTCGATGCGCCGGACGGCACGCTTGCACAAGCTTGCGTACCATCCCGCAAGGTAACGCAGGCCTCAACCGTAGGGTTGCCGCGTGAGTCAAAGATCTGTCTGCCCATAACGGATTCAATTCGTTCCTGATCCATTTTTCTAACCGCCTTTCTTAATGATTTTGTTTGCACGTATTTAGGATAACCCAATTTCTCATCCTTAATTTCGGGTGAAAGGATCTAATTTTATTTTAATTTATATTTGACAGACGAAAGGATTTTGATATAATTATTTTTACGGAATTGCACAAATAAGGAGGCGGTTTTTATGCCGACCGGGCTGATTGTATCTAAACTTGTCACCACAGTTATCCTGCTGTTTTCAAATGTTATCACCATGTTCCTGCCGAATTTTGTCCAATTGGACGAAGCAAGGTTTTATCAGGATATGGATTCTATGACGATATTTGAAAACACGCTGGATGAACCGATCCCTCAAACGGAAATTTTCAAACTGGTGGAAGCGCACTTCCACGCACCGCTTGCAGAAGGGAAAACAGTAAAAAAAGCGCTCATTATGGGCTGGGACGGTTCTCGTTGCGATGGCCTTGCGAACATTGATCCCAAAAATGAACGCAGCGGCGTGTATAAACTGCTCAACAACGGCGGCAAAGCTTACATCGGCTATTGCGGCGGCGTGCCTTATCCAGCGGTCAACACGCAGGCCACGAGCACAGCGCCTGGCTGGGCGTCAATCTTAACCGGTGAGTGGGCAGACGTGCACGGTATCACCGATAACGGGATCATCAAAACATTGGATACCCTCACCATCCAAACGCGCTTGGCGCAGGAAGGCCTGGTCAATAAGGCGACCTTTTTTACCCTTTGGAGCGGGCATTTCAATGAGGCAAACGGCACCTATGCTGCGGAAATCCAATATTGCAAGGAAAATAATCTGCCTGTTGATTTCGAGCTCATTGAGGATGACGGCGTTGATCACAACATGCAGCAGCGCACACTCAAAGAGATTCAGGATCCCGACGGCGCGGATCTGATCTTCTCCATCTATGAAATTGGCGACCATACGGGCCACAACTACAAATTCGGCAACTATAACCCCTTCTATCGCGCTGCGATGCAGATCAACGATACACATCTTTATGGCCTGCTCAAGGCGGTGGAAGCCAGAGCGACCTATAACACGGAAGATTGGCTGATTATTGTCACAAACGACCATGGCGGCGCTGATTACGACCATGGCGGCGCGAGCATCATGGAACGCACCACCTATATTATAACCAATCAGGAAATAGATTTTTAACCGCATGTTTCAATCGCTCCGCTTTTTTTAATTCTCTATTTTATCATCAATAAAAGCCCCGGCATCCTGCTGAAGTGGATGCCGGGGCCAATCTTATTTCATCTGAAATTTTTGTTATGCGCCAAAGGCTGTTTGATACACGCCAAGCACCAGCTCCTTTGTGCAGGGGCGCGGGTTGCCGCCCGTGCAGACATCCGCCATAGCGGCATCTGCCAACGCATCGAGATCCTCCGCCTTTACGCCAATTTCCTTCAGCGTCTGCGGGATGCCAACATCAATGGAAAGCTGGCGCACCGCATCAATGGCAGCTTTGCGGTATTCCTCCTGCGTCATGCCATCCACGCCGTCCACGCCCATCATACGCGCAATCTCACGGAACTTCTCGCCGGTATATTCGGCGTTAAATTGCATCACATACGGCAGCAGAACAGCGTTTGCCACACCATGCGGCGTGTCATAGAAAGCGCTCAGGGGGTGCGCCATGCCATGCACAACGCCAAGGCCGACGTTTGAGAAGGCCATACCCGTCACATACTGGCCGAGCGCCATATCGCGACGGCCCTCCGGATCATTCTCAACCGCTTTGCGCAGGGAACGGGCAATCAGCTCGATTGCCTTCAGGTTCAGCGTGTCGGCAAGCTCCCAAGCACCCAGCGTCGTATAGCCCTCAATCGCATGGGTCAATGCATCCATGCCGGTGGAGGCCGTCAAGCCCTTGGGCATGCTGCTCATCATATCCGGATCAACAACGGCGACGACCGGAATGTCGTGCGGATCAACGCAAACAAACTTGCGGCGTTTATCTTCATCCGTGATGACATAGTTGATGGTGGTTTCAGCGGCCGTGCCCGCGGTGGTTGCAACGGCAATGACCGGAACGCTCTTTTTCTTCGTCGGCGCCACGCCCTCAAGAGACACAACATCTGCAAACTCCGGGTTATTGATGATGATACCGATGCCCTTTGAGGTATCCTGCGGGGAGCCGCCGCCGATGGCGATCATGTAATCCGCCCCGGCCTTTTTAAAAGCTTCCACGCCAGCCTGCACAACGGCAACGCTGGGGTTTGCCTTTACCTGATCGAAAATTTCATAGGCGAATTGGTTTTCATCCAGCAAATCGGTCACTTTTTTGACAACGCCGAAGCGGACGAGATCCGCATCGGTGACGATCAGCGCTTTTTGAAAGCCACGCGCTTTGATCTCCGTGATGATCTCCTGGATGGCGCCTGCGCCGTGATAGCTTGTCTCATTGAGGATAAAACGATAGGCCATGATGAAAAACTCCTTTACGATAAAATTGTCAAACGCAGGAGAAACTCGTGCTGATGGCAAAAACAGAATCCTCCTTATGAAAAATTATAGCTCTCCGCTTCCGCTTCGTCAAGGAAAAGATAGGGGGGGCAGCACAGGCTACCTGATATGCTGTAATTGCAGCATTCCACATACGAATCAATATAGCGGGTTTCTTTTGCATTAATATTGATGGAGCGCTTCTTTTGTGTTAAGATGGATCCATCCAAAATAGGAGCATGCAGATAGACCTTGCACCTGCAGCGCTTATCATGGCCGTTCATCAACCGTGCAAAAAGGGAACACGATCATACTGAGATCGCAGCAAAATTCACAACGGAAGCGAATGAGAAAAAATGGGCAGTAAATTTCGAATGAAAAAACTATACAACGCTTACAAAAGGAATATCAGAAATGCGCACGGGAAAAAGACCATTGTTTTTATTGGCGACAGCATCACAGATGTGGAGTTCAATAAACGAACACGCCAGCTGCACGCAAAAAAATGTTGGCCTTTGCTGGTGATGGAGCGGCTTGGAAATCAGATATACCATCCGGTATACAGAGGAATTGCAAGCAACAGGAGCTACCATGTTTACGATAGATTTTCAGTGGACTGCTTAGACCATAACCCTGATATTGTCGTTTTGTTGATCGGTGTAAACGACGCATGGTCTCTGTTTCGGCCGGAGGACTATAAAGGGCGCAGCAGCGTCCACACGCCGAACAGACCGTTTGAGCCCCATTTTGATGAAATCGTGCGCAGGCTGAAAACAGAGACGCCAAACGCCAAGGTGATACTAATGACCCCCTTTGTGATTTCTACCATTGAGGAGAAGCTGCCTTTCAAAAATTTTTTAGTGCCGTATACGAGGCATATCATTGAAAAGGCAGCGGAATACGGTTATGAATGCATAGACCTGCAGGCTGAGTTTGACGAGGCGGAAAAAAGTACGGAGCCAGTTCAACTCTCAACAGACGGCGTACATCCTACTACGAAGGGCCATGGTATTATTGCGAACGCAGTATTAAAACTCATACAGGAATAATTAGACAAAATGAAGAAATTAAAGGGGCTGTTGCAAAATGCTTTGCATTTTGCAACAGCCCCTTTTCTCACGTTCTATTGTGAGCCATTAAGCAAAAATTTCGTTCTGCTCGATCAGCTTGATGCCGGCCTTTGTCAACACTGCGGTTGCATCCTCGTTATTCTCCACGCGGATAATCACATATGCCGCACCGACCTCCGGGGTAATAAAGGCATAGGCATATTCCACACTGATGCCTGCATCCGCCAGCACGCGGATTGCCCGGGAAAACCCGCCCGGCTCATCCGGAATGCCGATGCCGAGCACATTCGTCATGGAAACGGTCAAGCCGCTGTCTTTCAGAGCCGCTTCCGCTTTCTCCGGATCGTTGACAATCAGGCGCAGAATCCCATAGTCCGTCGTGTCCGCAATGGACAGCGCACGGATGTCGATCCCCTTTTCCGCCACCAGAGAGGTGATGTCGGCCAGCCTGCCGGGCTTGTTCTCCACAAAAATGGATATCTGCTTGATTGGCATATCAAACCCACCTTTCCTATCCTTAATCAATCACTCGTTTATCAATCACGCGCACCGCTTTGCCTTCGGAACGCGGAATGGACTGCGGCTCTACCAGATGGATCACAGCGGAAACACCCAACGTCGTCTGCATAGCGGCCTTGATACGGGCCTCCGTCTCCTCAATTCTGCGCACGGAGTCGGAGAACATCTTTTCAGACATCTCGATATAAACCTCCATCACGTCGAGATTGTTTTCCCTTGTAACGACAATCTGATAATTTGGCTCCATGCCCAGCTCCAGTATAACATGTTCTACCTGAGATGGGAATACATTTACGCCACGGATGATGAGCATATCGTCGGAACGGCCCTTCGGCTTTGTCATTTTGACCAGCGTTCTGCCGCATTCGCACTGCTTATGGGTCAGCGCACAGATATCGCGCGTGCGGTAGCGCACCAGCGGCAGTGCTTCCTTACCGATGCAGGTGAATACAAGCTCGCCATAGGTTCCATCGGGCACAGGCTGGAGCGTATCCGGATCGACAACCTCCGGATAGAAATAATCCTCGCACACATGCAGCCCCGTCTGCATCCGGCATTCATAGGAAACGCCGGGGCCTGCAATTTCAGAGAGACCATAGATATCATACGCCTTGATGGCCAGGGATTTTTCGATCTGGCGGCGCATGTTTTCCGACCATGGCTCCGCGCCGAACAATCCTGCGCGCAGCGGCAGCGTTGTGGGGTCGATCCCCATGCGGTTGACCGTCTCCCCGATAAACATCGCATAGGAGGGCGTACAGCACAAGAGATCGGAGCCGAAATCCTGCAAGATCTGCACCTGGCGCTTGGTGTTGCCGGAGGAAACCGGGATCGCGGTGGCACCCATCTTCTCCGCGCCGTAGTGAAGCCCCAAGCCGCCCGTAAAAAGGCCGTAGCCGTAGGATATATGGATAGAATCCGTCTTGGTGGCGCCAGCCGCCGTCAGCGCGCGCGCCGCGCCCTCAGCCCATACGTCGATATCATTCTGCGTGTAGCCGACAACCGTCTGCTTGCCCGTGGTGCCGGAGGAGGCATGGATACGCACCAGCTGATCCTTGGGAACAGCAAACAGGCCGAAGGGGTAATTATCCCGCAGATCCTGCTTCACGGTAAAGGGCAGCTTTGTGATATCGTCAATTGTTTTGATATCGCCCGGCAAAAGGCCGATCTCATCAAATTTCTTTTGATAAAAGGGCACATGATTGTATGCGTTGTGCACCATTTTAATCAGCCTCGCGGACTGGAGCGCCCAGAGATACTCGCGTGAGGCTGTTTCAATTTCCGGATTGAAGTAACGGTCCATCTGTCTTTCCTCCCTTCCCGTTTTATGCGCCGTAGTCATAGCCCATGGAAAACGCCAGCTTGTTCATCTCCAAAAATTTGGGAGGAACCGTTTCTTCCAGCGCCCGATCCCACACATCCCGGCTGAGATCCATATGCTGCGCCAGCACGCCCATGAGCACCACATTCACCGCTTTGGAAGAGCCTGCATCCATTGCAATTGCGAGCGCGTCGAGCGCCGTAATATCCGCTCCACTCGCTTCGAGCGCATCCAGCACGCCCTGCGGGTATTCCGCCGCGCCGATCACAACCGGCATCGGGTCGATCTGCTGAATATTGACGATCAGCTTGCCATCCGGTTTGAGATAAGGCAGCCAACGGGCCGCCTCCAGCTGCTCAAAAGCGAGGATATAATCCGCCTCGCCCTTCTCGACGGTTGGAGAATACACCTGATCCCCATATTTCACATAGGTCACAACAGAGCCGCCGCGCTGGCTCATGCCGTGCACTTCGGATACTTTTACGTCATATCCCTTGCTCAGCAACGCACTGCCAAGCAGGCGGCTGGCGAGCAGCGTCCCCTGCCCGCCTACGCCGACGATCATAATGCTTTTCACTGCCATTGATTAGCCCTCCTTATGCTGGATTGCGCCGAATTTGCAAAGCTGTGTGCACACATCACAGCCGACGCACTGCGTAAAGTCGATATTCGCTTTGCCCTCTTTGATGCTGATGGCCGGGCAGCCGATGCGCATGCACATTTTGCAGGAGGTGCATTTATCGCGGTCAACATGGAGCGGCGGATTGTGCTTCACATATTTCAGCAGCGCGCAGGGGCGGCGGGAAATCACCACAGAGGGTTCGTCGGCCTCCAGCTCCTGCCGGATGACTTCCTCCGTCTGCTTCAGGTCGTAAGGATCAACCACTGCCACCCGGTTGATACCAACCGCCTTGCACAGCGCTTCCAGGCTGACGGCAGCCGTCGGATCGCCCTTGATCGTGTAGCCTGTGGTCGGGTTCTGCTGGTGGCCGGTCATGCCGGTGATGCTGTTGTCGAGAATGACAACCGTGGAATTGCCCTGATTGTAGGCGATATCGATCAGGCCCGTCACGCCAGAGTGGATGAAGGTGGAATCCCCGATCACCGCGACAGAATGGCGGTTGGAGCCCTCACGCGCTTTATTGTGCCCGTGCAGGGCGGAAACGGACGCGCCCATGCAGATGCAGGTATCGATCATGCCAAGCGGCGCCAGCGCGCCGAGCGTATAGCAGCCGATATCACCGCTGACGGTGACCTTCAGCTTTTTCAGCGCATAGAACAGGCCGCGGTGCGGGCAGCCCGCGCACAGCACAGGCGGGCGGCCCGGAATGGCCACATCAGCCTGAAGGCTCTTCTTCTCTTCGCCCAAAATTGCCTTGGCAATCATGGCCTGCGAATATTCGCCGCAGAAGGTAAAGGCCTCTTTGCCGATCACATTCACGCCGATCTTGCGACAGTGTGTTTCAATAAAATCATCCAACTGCTCAATCACATAAACGGTATCGCACTTGGCGGCAAAGTCTTTGATGAACTCCACCGGCAGCGGATAAACGCAGCCAAGCTTCAGGTAGGAAACACGGTCGCCCAGCGCTTCTTTTGCATATTGATAGGAGATGCCGGCGGCAATTACGCCAATAGAGGTATCGTTGTATTCCACCGTATTAATCGGGGCTGTTTCCGCCCAGGCCGTTTCGGCCTGGAACCGCTTCTCCACTGCCACATGGCGGCCCTTGGCCATGGCGGGCATCATCACATATTTCTGCGGATCCTTCACATAGTCTTTGACACCGTTATCCACACGCTCCGCCGTCTCCGCCAGGCTGCGCGAATGGGAAACGCGCGTGGAAAGCCGCAGGATCACCGGCGTATCGAACTGCTCGGAGAGCTCATAGGCCAATTTGGTATAGGCCAGGCATTCCGCCGAATCAGAGGGCTCAAGCATCATCGTTTTGGAAGCCTGCGCATGGTGGCGGGAATCCTGCTCATTCTGTGAGGAATGCATGCCGGGATCATCCGCAACAGCGATCACCATGCCCGCGTTCACGCCAGTGTAGGAGGCCGTGAAGAGCGGGTCGCACGCCACATTCAGGCCGACGTGCTTCATCGCGCAGAAGGAGCGCGCGCCCGCGATGGCAGCGCCGCAGGCAACCTCCATTGCAACCTTCTCATTCGGCGCCCATTCGCAGTAAATATCGTCATATTTCGCGGCGTGTTCCGTGATTTCCGTGCTCGGTGTGCCAGGGTAGCTCGAAGCGACCCGGCAGCCAGTCTCATACAGGCCGCGTGCAACGGCCTCATTGCCCAATAACAGCTTTTTCATAGAGATCCTCCACTTTATGTATGATATCAATTTTTCATTTAACACTTATTTTTGGTTGCGCAGATCAAGAATGCGGTTTGCCTTGCCCTGGAAGCGCTCCAGTGTTTTCGGCTCCACAATGCTCACCTTGCACTGGATGCCGAGCACCGTTTGCAGCCGGTGGCGGATGTGATTTTGCAGCTCTTCAATCTCTTTATAGCTCTCCAACACGCTGCTGTCGATCAATTCCACCTTCACCTCAAGGGTATCCGCATAGCCTTCGCGGCGCACCACCAGCTGATAGTGCGGGCCGATCTGCTCCATGCCCACCAGCACGCTTTCAATCTGGGAGGGGAACACGTTGACACCGCGAATTTTCAGCATATCATCCGTGCGGCCCTTGACCTTGTCCATACGCACGCCGGTACGGCCGCATTTGCAGGGCTCGTAATTCAGGCGCGTGATATCCTTTGTGCGGTAACGCAGAAGCGGCAGACCCTCCTTGCAGAGCGTGGTCACCAGCAGCTCCCCTGTCTCCCCCGGCGCCTGCGGCTCCAGAGTTTCAGAATCGACAATCTCAGGGTAGAAGTAATCTTCATTGAAATGCAGGCCGTCGCGCTCGCGGCACTCGCCGGAAACGCCGGGCCCAACCAGCTCGCTCATGCCGTAATTATCCGTTGCAAAGAGCCCCCAGCCCTTTTCCACCTGAGCACGCATTTCGGGCGTGCAGCCCTCGGAACCGAACAGCCCCAGGCGCAGATGGTAATCGCTCATGGGGTAGCCCAACTCCTTCGCCGTTTCCGCCATATACAGCGCGTAGGAAGGGGTGGAAACCAGTGCCGTCGTGTGAAAATCGCGCATATACATCAGCGCTTTTTCCGTGTTGCCGCTGGAATTGGGAACGACGGTGGCGCCGATCTTCTCCAGCCCATAGTGCAGGCCCAGGGCACCGGTAAACATACCGTAACCAAAGGAGATCTGCACAATATCCTCATCCGTCGCCCCGGCCGCCATCACAAGGCGTGCCATGCAGTTCGACCACATGTCCAGATCATTTTTGGTGTAGCCAACAACCGTGGGCTTGCCTGTTGTGCCGGAAGAAGCATGGATGCGCACAATCTTTTTCATTGGCTGGGCAAACAGGCCAAAGGGGTAATTGTCGCGCAGATCGGCCTTTGTGGTAGGCGGGATATATTGGATATCCGAAAGGGATTTGATTTTATCCGCCGTAACGCCCGCCTCATCCAGCTTTTTTGTGTAGAAGGGCACGTTGCGGTAGCAGTAGTCTACCGTCCATTTCAGGCGTTCGAGTTGAAGCGCCTCCAGATCCCTGCGGGGCATGGTTTCGATTTCTGGCTGAAAAAACATGATAAAGGCTCCCTCTGATAATTTAATTGAAGCGGACCAAGCCGCGGAATGTCAACAAGCCGCAAAGGAATGCTGATGATCATGCGCACTGAACAAAGGCAAAAGCTTGAAAAATCCTCTTTCAATTTATATTTCGTGCTTTTTAAGCGTGAAAAGCCTTGGCTTTCCATGCCGTTTGGTTTCGTCCAGTAGACGTTATTATAGCATATCTTTGCGGTTTGGACAAATTATTTTCCTGCAAGATACCAAATGATATGCCGAAATTACAGCCACAGAAAAATCTGTGACTGTAATTTTATGACTGGCTATTTTAGATTATTCCTGCTCTACAATTCCGCTGTAAAAAAGGGTATTGACCGCGGGCTGTTTGATACGGTTATCGATTGCGCTGACCACAAAGCAAAGCAGAAGCGACACAAGCATTGCAACTACCGCGAACACCGGGCCGAGCCCCGCGAGCTTTGTAACCACAGGCGCTGATACGCCCGCGAGCGACAATAGCTTGCTGACGGCGGGAACCAGCGCGATGAGAAAACCGCTCCACATGCCTGCCCATGCGCCGGCGCGGTTCATCTTCTTCCAATACAGCGCCACCACATACGGTGCGAGGAAGGAGCCGGAAATGATCCCCCAGGAATAGCTCATCATATCGAGGATCGGCGTATCCGTATTGGCGACCACATAGGAGCCGATCACAAAGATGACGCACAGCACTTTCGTGAGGATGGAAACATTTTTATCCGTCATGGAGGGCTTGAGGCGTGCCTTGATGAGATCCATCGAGAGCGTCGAGCCCGCGGAAAGCGTGATGGAGCACAGCGTCGAAACAGAGGCGGCGATCAAAAGCACCAGCACAACGCCGAGCAAAACGCTCGGCATACGCACGAGCTTGAGCATCGTCGGCACGATATAATCCTGTACAGGCATCGTTTCCTTCGTGAAGAACAAGTGGCACAGGGAGCCGATGAAATATCCGCCGCCCGCGACGAGCAGAGCGAAGAAGGTGGAGATTACAATACCCCGCTTTGCCTGTTTATCATCCTTGATGCCAAAATATTTCTGGATCATCTGCGGCAAGCCCCAGGTGCCGAAACTCGTCATCAGCACTGTAGCAATCAGGGACATTGCCTGTGAAGCAGACAGCTTCGGAAGGCCGGAGGCAGATTGGGCATAGGCTGCAAGGCCCTCGAAGCCATTTACCTGATCGGAACGCAGCACAAAGAAGATCAACAGCGCCACGCCGAACATCATCACGATCCCCTGCACAAAATCCGCCCGCGCCTGCGCAACATATCCGCCGAGCAGCAAAAGCAGAATCGCCACCACGGCGATGATCACCATACAGACCGTTACATCAATCCCGAGCAATACATCCGCCACGCTGGCAAGCCCTTTGTAGACGGAGGCAGAATACGGCACCAAGAAGAGGAAGATTACCACCGCCGAAAAGGTTTTCATCGCCTTCGATTGATACCGGGCATCGAAGAACTGCGGCATGGTTTTAATCTTCAGCCGGGCGGAAACGTCGCGCGTTCTGCGCGCCAGCACCCGCCACGCAAGCCAGGAGCCGAAAACCGCGTTGCCGATCCCTGCCGCGATCCCCCACAGGCCGTATTGCAGCCCCGTGCCCCCCGCATAACCGACGAACATGACCGCGCTGAAATACGCGGTGCCATAAGACAGAGCGGAAAGCCAAGCCCCCGCGTTGCGCCCGCCGACCGTGAAATCGGCAATGCTTTTGGATTTACGCCCAGAATAGATGCCGACCACCATCATTGCAAGGATATAAACAGCAATCGTCACCCACACCGCAGTATTTTCCACCCGGATCATCTCCCTTAACCTTGAATTCCCGCCGCAATTAATAGCGCTTTAAAGTTTTTATGCTTTAAAGCTTTTCGCTATTAAAGCAGAAAACATTGTATATCATACGATAGGAACGGGAAAAAGTCAAGGATATTTCCGAGGGAAAAAGACAAATTTTTTAGGAGTTAATCTTAGCGAACTGTTTCATAATACACGATGTCCATCGCATCATTCCTGTGATGGATTTTTCTGGTTTGACGATAGCCAAGCTTTTCATATAGATGGCAATTCCCTTTTTCCTGAAGGATCGTGTCGAGCTTCCAAAGCATGACATTCGGATATGCCTGTTCCAGCAAAGCAAACACCTTCTGCGCGATCCCTTTCTTTTGATATTGCGGAATTATAAATACGGGTGCTATCCAGCATGATGCTTCATCCGTTTTGATCACACGAACTGCACCAACACGTTTGTTATCACATAGAATCAAAAAATAGGTTGTATTGGGTTCCGAAAATTTTTCAAAAATGCGCTTCCGTGTTTCACAGGCCGGGCTACTGTCGTAATCTTTATATTTACGTAACAGGGGCATAAACGCCTGCACCTGCATTTCATGAATCAAGGGAATATCGTTTTTTGAAGCTCGTAAAATTCGGATATTCATATGGATTCCTCGTCCGAATTTTCAAACAGGCTCTCCTGCATCCTGAAAATCATCTCCCTGCGGCGAAGCTCCTCCTCCGCATCCAGCCGGATTGTACCGTCCTCCTCCATTTTTAAAATATTGCCGGGCCGCACGCCCTTGGGCAACCGGTTTTTTTCAATACTCACCATCGTGCAGTCCTCCCGCTCACAAACGGCAAAATCGCCTTCAAAGCGGTCAATGATCAGAGTAGACAAAGCTTGCATCCCCTTTCTCTTCTTTTTAAAACAGGGCGGCTATTTGGCAGCCGCCCATAAAAAATTGCGTATTAAGCGGCCTGCCGTTTGGCCGTCAGTTCCTGGCCTGACTTTTCTGTTGCGCAATAGAGCATGCTGCCGTCGCTGCCGATGACAATCGTGCCATCCTGATCTGTTCGGAAAGGCGTGATGCCCCGCTTCTCCAGCTTTTTGAGCGTTTCCTCATGCGGATGACCATAATCATTGCCCGCGCCGCAGGAAATCACGCAGAATGCTGGCGAAACCTTCTCCAGAAATGCATTTCCGGAGGACGTCCGGCTGCCATGATGCCCCATCTTCAAAACGTCGGCGTGAACATCCGCCCCCTTTTTCAGGATCGCGTTTTCGCTCGGCGTTTCCGCATCCCCTGTGAAGAGGAAGGAGGTCGAGCCAAAATCGAGCCGCACGACAACGGACATATTGTTGAGATCATCCTCCTGCTGGCAAGGGCCGAGCACCGTCATCACAGCGCGCCCGCCTTCGTAGGTTTGCCCTGGGGCTGCGGCGATCACCTTTGCGCCGGAATCGTTGATGGCCTGCAAAAAATTCTCATATATTTTTGTGGTGGGCGTGCTCTTCTGCGAAAGGCGCGGCATGATGACGTTTGCAACCGGAATCCCCTTCAAAACCTCCGCCATGCTGCCGATGTGATCGGAATGCGGATGCGTTGCAATCACATAATCGAGGCTTTTGACACCCTGCGTTTCCAGATAGGAGAGAATTTGCTCCCCATTGCCACGCTCGCCTGCGTCGATCAGCACATTGAGCCCCTCTGATTTGATGAGGATGGAATCGCCCTGCCCAACGTCGATATAGTGGACGGAAAGCGGCTGTTTTGCCGCCTCCGACAGTTCCGTCAGCTTCGCGCTGCTGAAAATCTCCTGCCAGGTAGGCACGGAAAACGGCAAGTTGAGCTGAGGCGCCACGGTAATAAACCCACAGACCAGCACAAGGATTGCGCCAAGTATCTCAAGGGCGGCGCGCTTTTTTCGCGCCCCTTTGCCCGCTCTTCGTTTGGCCATTCTGCCTTTTCCCCCTTTGATGATTCTGCAAATCTCTTTTTGATCCTCCAGGCTTCCCCACACCCGCTTGCGGGCGGATCAGACAGTTTGCCCCATTCCCGATCAGATCAGGCCTGCCCGCACGGCGAAGCGCCTCTTCCACCAGTGCATGGTTCTGCGGCTTAAAATACTGGAGCAGCGCGCGCTGGAGCGCCTTTTCCTTCGGCGTGCGCGCAACGTAGACCGTTTCCATTGTGTAAGGATCCAGCCCCGTATAAAACATGCAGGTGGAAATGGTGCCCGGCGTGGGGTAAAAATCCTGCACCTGCTCCGGGCGCAGCTTTTCCCGCTTCAAAAATTGCGCCAGTTCCACCGCATCCTTCAGCGTGCTGCCCGGATGGGAGGACATGAGATACGGCACAAGATACTGCTCCTTGCCGATTTGCTTCGTATAATCAAAATAGCGCTTTGCAAAGCGCAGATATGCTTCAATATGCGGCTTGCCCATTTTATCAAGCACGGCAGCAGAGCAATGCTCCGGTGCAACCTTTAATTGGCCGCTGACATGGTGCTCCACCAACTCCTGGAAAAAGCTGTCGTCTTTATCCTCCAGCAAATAGTCATACCGAATGCCGGAGCGGATAAACACCTTTTTCACCCCATCCATCGAGCGAACGGAGCGCAGGATATCCAGATACTCGCTCTGATCCGCCTTCAGCTGCGGGCAGGGCTTGGGGGCGAGGCATTTTTTGCCCTTGCACAGGCCGTTTTTCTCCTGCAAATCGCAGGACGGGCGGCGAAAGTTGGCCGTCGGCCCGCCGATATCATGGATATAGCCCTTGAAATGCGGGAGCTTTGTGAGCTTCTGCGCCTCCGCCAGGATGGATTTTTTGCTGCGTGTGGTCACATACCGCCCCTGATGGAACGCAAGTGAGCAAAAATTGCACGCGCCAAAACAGCCACGGTTGTGCGTGATGGAAAATTCCACCTCCGCAATCCCCGGGACACCTCCAAGCGGCTCGTAAGAAGGGTGATAGGTGCGCTGATAGGGCAGCGCATACACGCGATCCAGCTCCTGCTGGGTGAGCGGATTCATCGGCGGATTCTGCACAAGCATTCGGCTGCCGTGCCGCTGCTTAAGCAGCTTTCCCCGGATATGATCCTGCTCATCCTGTTGGATGCGGCAGGAAACTGCATATTCCTGTTTGGACTTCAGTACATTTTCGTAGGAGGGGCACTCCTTCCCATAAAGCGGCGTTTCATGCACATCGACGGCGTAGCAGGTGCCTCGGATATCCGTCAGGGAAGCAACCGGCTCCTCCGCATCCAGCCGCCGCGCGATCTCAATGACTTGGTTTTCTCCCATCCCGTAAATCAGCAAATCCGCGCCGGAGTCGAACAGAATGGAGGGGCGGATCGCATCGTCCCAATAGTCGTAATGCGCAAACCGCCTGAGGGAGGCCTCCAGCCCGCCGATCACCAGCGGAATCTCCGTGCCATAGGCCTCCCGGATCCGCTGGCAATAGACGATCACCGCACGGTCGGGCCGCTTGCCGGCCTTCCCGCCGGGCGTGTAAGCATCCTCGCTCCTCTTTTTTTTCGCCGCCGTGTAATGGGCTACCATGGAATCGATATTGCCGGAGGAAACCAAAAAGCCCAGCCGCGGCCTCCCAAACCGTATAAAATCCCTTGTGTTGTGCCAATCCGGCTGGGAGAGCATTGCAACCTTGAAGCCAGCCGCTTCCAGCACGCGAGTGATGAGCGCCGCGCCGAAGCTCGGGTGATCGACGTAGGCGTCGCCCGAAACATACACAAAATCGGGCTGCTCCCACCCCCTTTGCTTCATCTCTTCCATTGTGATGGGTAAAAACGAATTCATCTTCCAACCAACTTTACGATCTAAAATTTGATTGCCACCGCCAATACACGGGCACAGACGCGGCAGCTATTCGATAAACTTTTTCAGCGGGGTGATATCCAGGCTGGCGCAGCCTTTCAGCGCCTCATAGAGCTGATGCGCGATCATCATCACGCCGCCCATCGTATCGCTCTCGATATTTAGCGGCATGATCGGATCATGCACGCTCAGGCGCAGCAAAAACCAGCCGTCGCCGTGCTCCTTGTCAAACGCAATGCGGATGCCCTCGTGATTATCAGGTGCAATCTGCCAGGCGGGCCGGCTCGCCGCATAGGAGGCCACTGTTTCGATCACACGCTCGCCATAGGGTTTAAACTCCTCGCAGGTGATCGGCATGCGGAATTCCCGGCTTTCCAGCGGTTCTTCCAGCATGGCAATTAAATCCTCCAAGTGTTTCCCCGCCTTGCCGAGCTGCGCCATTTTGATGATGATTTTCGTCATCAGGTAGGCGCCGTCATCGAGGAAATAGTTTTCCTGCAGCGCCGCATGGCCGGAGGTTTCAATGGCGAGGGGCGTGTTAATCCCCTGCGCGGTAAGCCGCTGCGCCTCGTCGATCACATTTTTGTAGCCGCGCTTGAAACGGTGGTGTTTCCCGCCTAGATCCTTTTCAATAAAAGCCTTCAGCCCGCTGGAGGTGATCGAATCGGTTACAATCGTGCCCCCCTCGTTGCCTTCAAGAGCGATGCAGGCGGCAAGCGCGACAAGGCGGTTGCGGTTGATCTCGTTGCCGCTATGGTCTACGCAGCCTGCCCGGTCCACATCCGTATCAAAAATCACGCCGAGATCCGCATGGTTTGCAAGCGTTGCTTTGCAGATGCTTTGCATGGCGGCCTCATTTTCCGGGTTGGGGATATGGTTCGGGAAATGGCCATCCGGCTCCAAAAACTGGCTGCCTGTCATATCGGCTCCCAAGGGGGCCAACACCTTCTCGGCATAAAATCCGCCCACGCCATTGCCCGCGTCCACAACGATGTGGTAACCGCGCAGGGGGCGCTCATAATCATCCGCATTTACGCCGCGGCAGATCGTATCCCGCAGGGAGGCGGCATAGTCATTCATAAAGCTGATTTGCTCCACCTCACCCACTGTGCTGGCCGGGCATTTCTCCTCATTTTGCGCAAAAAGGAGGATCGCTTCGATATCCGCGCCCTCCAAGCCGCCCCCGCGGGTAAAAAATTTCAAGCCGTTGCGCTGCCATGGGTGATGGCTGGCTGTGATCTGCACGGCCGCGTCACAGCCGAGCTGCACCGTTGTCATAAACATGGCGGGCGTGGAGGAAAGGCCGCAGTCTTTCACCGCAAAGCCGGCGTCCGTCAGGGCAGAGATCACCTGCTTCTTCATACGTCCCGCTGAGAGGCGGGAATCATGCCCCACCGCAACAGTAAAGCTCTCCTTTGTCAACCGGCGGTTCAGCCAGCAGGCAAACCCCATTGCCATGCGGTAAACGGCCCCATCGGTGAGGGTAACAGCCTCTCCTCCGGGCTCGCTCATTGCAACGCCGCGGATATCCGTTCCGCTTTTGAATTGCTTCCATTCCTTTGACAAGATATCGTTTGACATGATCTGAAAAACCTCTTTTCCGCAAGCCGGCCGCCTTATGAAACGGAGAGGGGCTCGCCTTTCTTTCTGCTGTATTCTATTCTACCTGTTTTTCACGGATTCGTCTACTGTTTTCGAACGGAAGCATCCTTGTAAATACTTTTTGAAAACACAGGAAAACACAAAACCAGCTGTGCACGACTCCCAATCGACACACAGCTGGTTTGTTTGCCAAAGTGCCCTGTTAGCTCTCTGCGGGATTGTTGCACACGCCCGCAAAGAGCAGCACCCCATCTGATACAACCCCATATAAAAACGGACGATTGAGGATCATATGAGCCTCATTCTCATTGGGTGCGGCCATTCCTGCATAATCGATCTTTGTAAATGTGGCCGCCTCCACGCCCTTTTCATCAATCGCAATGTGGGTTTCCTGCAAAACTTGTGATAAAAACGCCTGATCCTGCGTCATCCCGGAGAAATCCGCCTGATCTGATGCAAATGCACGGCGAACCCCCATCGCATGCAGCGTTTCCTTCAAATTCAGCTTGCTGCCAAAAGAAAACTTCGGGATTTGGAACACGACCTTGCCCGCGCCCTGATCCTCTCCCAGGAACAGGGAAGCCGCTTTCTGCGGGGACGCGAGCAGTACATCAATGGATGTGCCCTGATCCGGTAGGATAAACACCATCCTGCCGCCGTTTTTCAGCGATAAGGCCGAGCGGGTGAATCCCTCCCCACGCGTATAAGGGTGCATGGCATACGTCCTGTTCATATAATCGCATTGCACGGTTTGCCGGGCCGATGCATAAAAAACATCCGGCTTCGTTTGCTGGCGTTCAAAACGATCCATCCATTCATCCTTAAAATAGATGGTGTTCAGCAACGTCAGCAACTGATTCCCCTGGAAGAAAATTTCAGGCTCCAGAACCCCGTTTGTCTGCTCCGAAATCCATTTGCTCATCGCCTGAGCCGTTTTGGGGTCGCTAAAATCCACACGGTAGGCGGAAGCGTAAAATTTTTCGGCCGCCTGGTCAACAAACGCTTCGCGGAAATTGCCATCCTGACGCAGCCAAATCGAATTTGCCACGCGCAGCCGGCCAACCTCATTCTCCCGATAAAGCCGCTGGAACAAATGGCTGGATTGTGTGGCCAGATAGTCCGTGCTTTTGCCGCTGAGCCCCAGGGCCGCCAGCAATTCCTCCTGCGTTGCTCCTTTTGCGCCGGATGTGGCGAGCGATAACGCCAGATAAAGGCTCACCGGGGAAAGATTCAGATTCCCGCTTTGCCCGCGTAGCGTTTGAACAGACAGCGCCCCGGCAAAGGCATTGACCGCCTGCAAAAAGGGGTCGTCGATCGGGTTAGCGGCACGGAGATCCGCCTGGCGGTTATAATCATCAAAGGCAATTTTGCCCGGATCCTTCACTTTTTTCAGTGGAGAGATGGCGGCGTGGGAGGACTGCTGCGCTGCTGTTGTGCTGCCCGTCGGGTTGGCAGCATCATCTGCTTCGGCCGAATTTGTTCCGCCTGATGCATTCGGCGTTCCGGTGGATGGCTCCTGTGGATTTCCGCTGCAAGCGGATAGAGACAGCACGAATATTCCAACCAAAAAAAGAGAAAAAAGCCGCTTCAATTTCTGCACCTCCATTTTTCAATCAAACACATTGAGGGTTTACTGATGAATCAGTGGCTTTTTTGCTCCGGATTGTTGCATCCGTTTTCCTTTTTGTTTTGATATGCTACATATGATCGACCGGCTCGATCCCCAGCACGTTTAAATGAAGCTCCAAAATCCGCTTGGTCAGCGCCATCAGGGCAATCCAATCCCCACGCTTCTGCAAATCCGGCTCACTCAGCACATGGCTGTCGTGATAAAAACGGGAAAACAGGGAGGCGATTTGATAGGCGTGCTCGCAAATCTCGTTGGGCGCCCGTTCACCCATTGCACGGCAAAAAACATCCCCGCTCAGCAGCAGCTGTGTGATGAGCATCCGCTCCGTATCGCTATAAAAATGCATGGGTGCGGGCATTGGGGCAGACCCAAACTTTTTCAGAACTGAGCAGATTCTCGTGATGGTATAGAGCAGATAGGTGCCGGTTTTCCCCTCAAAGGAAAGAAACTTCTCCAAATCAAAAATATAATCCTTGGTGCGCTGATTGATGAGATCGCCAAATTTGATGGCAGCCACGCCGATTTTGCGGGCGCATTCTTCGCGCTCCCCCTCCGTGAGGAAGGAGGAATCTTCCATTTTGGCCCGCGCTGCCGCTGTGACGGTATGGATCAGATCCTCCAGGCGCATCACGCCGCCGTCGCGTGTTTTATAAGGCTTGCCATCCGGGCCGTTCATGGTGCCGAACCCCAAAAACTGAAGTTCCATATTCGAAGGAACAATCCCGGCCTTTTTGGCACAGCGGAATACCTGTGTAAAATGAAGGCTCTGGCGGTTATCCACCACATACCAAATGTGATCCGGCGCAAAATCACGCTGGCGCTGCAAAAGCGTGGCAAGGTCTGTTGTGGCGTAGATGTTGGAGTGATCCGATTTTTTGACGATCACAGGGGGAACGGTCGCCTTATCCTCCTCCCGCGCTACATCGACCACAAGGGCGCCGTCGCTCAGACGCAGGAGATTTTGGCTTTCCAGAATCCGCATCAATTCCGGAATATACCGGTCCGAGTCGCTCTCGCCATACCACAGGTCGAAGCTGACGCCGAGCTTTTCATAATTTTGCTTCAAATCCGCAACCGATACCCGCATCAGCTCCCGCCACAGGGCACGGTAGCCCGCATGGCCCTCCTGCAGCTTCACGGTTGCCTGCTTCGCGCGCTCACGAAAAGCAGGGTCCTCCTTGCTGCGGGCATTTGCAAACGGATAAACCTCACTGAGCGTATCGGGGTCAAGCGGCGGCGCCGATTCTCTCTCCGCCTCAAAATCCGATGCAAAGCAGCGCCACTCTGGATGCCGGTCGGAAAGCTCCGCAATCACCAAGCCGATCTGGAGCCCCCAATCGCCCAAATGGATATCGCCAATCACGCGGTAGCCGCATGCGCGCGCAATGCGTTTGAGCGCCTCCCCGATGATCGCGGAGCGTAAATGGCCGATATGCAGAGGCTTCGCCACATTCGGCCCGCCATAATCGATCAGGATGGTTTCCCCCTGCCCAATTTGCGGAATCCCCATGCTGGAATCCTGGGCGACCCCTGCCGCATAGGCCGCGAGCCATTCATCCCGCGGCGTCAAATTTAAAAACCCGGGGCCCGCGGGCTCCGCCTTGGCAAAAAGCGGGCTGCCCTCCAGGGCCGCCGCAACCTCGTCGGCAATCACTGCCGGGGCTTTGTGATACTGCTTCGCCGCGGCAAACGCGCCATTGCATTGGAACGGGCTTAAATCCATCCGATCGGACACTTGGACGGTTCCATAGTTCGAATCATATCCACAGTCGGCAAAAGCGCTGCCGACTCCCTGTGTGAATGCCTCAATCATGGTATACAACGATCATCCATCCTTTTCTGTTTTTTTCTGTTCAAAAAGGCCGGGTGCTGTCTCCTGTGCAATGGAGACCAATCGTCGGAGACGATGATTGACGCCGGAGCGGGAAATCGGCTCGGAAAGCGCCTCTCCTAGCTCCCGCAGGCTCATTTCCGGGTTTTCCAGCCGGAGCAGGGCAATTTCCTTGAGCTCTTCCGGTAGAGATTCCACCCCGGCATGCTCAAGGATTGCTTCAATGGCATAAACCTGCTCCGCCGCCGCATTGGCAGTGCGGGAGATATTCGCCGTTTCAAAATTGGTTTTGCGGTTGATATTATTGCGCATATCCTTATACATTTTGATGCCCATCAATTCCAGCGCCGCATTTTGCGCGCCCATCAGCGTAAGGATTTCTTCAATCTGCCCGCTATCCTTGCAATAGACCACATGGCTCCCCTTACGCTCCAGCTGCTTTGGCGCAAGAGACAATTCATTGAGCAGCTTTGCCAAATCTCGGCTGATATAGCGGTAAGGAACGACAAATTCCAGATGATAATCCTTTTCCGGATCCGTCAGCGTTCCACAGGCGAGAAAAGCACCCCGCAGAAGCGCCGCCATGCAGCAGTCGCCCGTGAGGTTCGCCCGGTTGAGCCGAAGGGCCAATTCCCCCTTTTCATGCCCAAAAGCCGCCATCACCTGCTGCCGCTGGGCAGCCGTGCGGACATATACTTTGAATTTACCGGAGGCAGATTGTGTCAAGCTCGCCTCTACCCCAGCCTCCCGCTGGATACCCCCGTGATACATCCGCGCGATCTGCTCGGTATCTGTCTGCATGGAAATCTCAGCAAAAGAAAAGGCCCTGCTGAACAACAACAAACCATAGGTTTGCGCATGCATACAGCAAGGTGTATTCTCAACAGAAGCCAACTCTGCTTTTACCTGTGATGAAAATGACATAGATGCGTTCCCTATCCCTCTCCATAAATCAAATAAAAAAGTATAAAAGACAGCCGGACCCAGGCTACTTTTTGATATCCCGATGCTGGATGCTGACGCGCAGGCCCTGCTGTGCAAAATGCTCGCTCAACAGCTCGGCAAACACCACCGAGCGGTGCCGTCCGCCCGTGCAGCCCACCGCGATAACCAACTGGCTTTTCCCCTCATTCCGGTAAAGTGGAACCAGATAATCCACCAGCGACATTAGCTTTGGCACCAAGCCCTGTGCCTGCGGCCATTTCATGACAAAATCCCGCACCGGAGCCTCCAGCCCGGTGTGGCCTTTGAGCTCGTCCACATAAAAGGGATTGGGCAGGCACCTCACATCGAAAACCAAATCCGACTCATTGGGGATGCCATATTTAAAGCCGAACGAAACACAGTGGATCTGCATAATCCGGGCAGAGTCCTCCAGAAACATCCCGGCAATCCGCTCGCGGAACTGCGTGGTAGTGTACTGGGAGCTATCCACAATATAATCCGCGCGCTGGCGGGCAGGCGCCAGAATCGCCCGCTCCGCATTGATCGCGTCGTCGATGGAGCCTTTTGCCTGATCGGAAAGTGGGTGCTTGCGGCGCGTTTCCTTATACCGGCGGCGGATGATCTCATTGCTCGCCTCAATAAAAAGAAGCTTGTAGTCGCAGCCCATCGCCTTGAGTTCATCAAGGGATTCTAAAAAATCATCAAAAAAATTCCCGGCCCGGATATCGGTTACAACTGCTACCTTATCGCGCTTTTCCTGCGATTGGAGAATTAGCTGTGCAAAAGTGCGGATCAGTTTGGGTGGGATATTATCGACACAGAAAAATCCGATATCCTCCAAGGCGTCAACCGCACGGGACTTTCCCGCGCCGGACATCCCGGTGATGATAATAAAATCCATCTTATTTCCTCCTTGCGCGCCCCAGGCAACTTGGGCCAGTTTGGGCAGTTCAAAAGCCCAGCAAACGTACCTCCGGCTCCAGCCGAACGCCTTTTTCGGCATATACCGTATCCTGAATTAGGCGGATCAGGGCAAGAATATCTGCCGACGTTGCACCGCCGTGATTGATGACAAACCCCGCATGCTTCTCGCTCACCTGCGCCCCGCCGACGGATGCCCCTTTCAGGTCGCAGCCCTCGATCAAGGCACCGGCAAAATAGCCCTCCGGCCGCTTGAAGGTGCTGCCCGCGCTTGGGTATTCCAAAGGCTGCTTCGCCTTACGGCGGGCGATCAGCTCCTCCATGCGGGCCTTGATCGCTGTCTTGTCGCCAGGAGCCAAGCGGAGAAGCAGAGAGGTAATCAAAAATCCATTTTCCCGGTAGGCGCTGCGCCGGTATCCAAGCTCCAGCTCATCCCCCATGAGCCTGCCGCGCTCGCCGCTTTGCGTCAGATGCGTGCAGCCAGCCAAAACATCCTTCATCTCACCGCCGTAAGCGCCCGCGTTCATGAACGCTGCGCCGCCGGCACTCCCCGGAATGCCAAAGGCAAACTCCAGGCCGGTCAAGCCTTTCTCTAAAGCGAACCGGCACAGGCGGTTCATGCTGACGCCCGCCCCACAGGTGATCACGCCATCCTGCTCGTGCAGCATAGAAAGCCCCGGCACGAGGCACAGCACAACGCCGCGAAGCCCCTCATCGGCAACCAGCACATTGCTCCCATTGCCCAAAACCAACGGCGGAAGCCCCTGCGCATTGCAGCATTGTAAAATTTGCGCCAATTGCTCTTCCCCTTGGGGTTCCACCAGCAGGTCGGCAGGCCCGCCCGTTCGAAAGGAGGTATACTCCTTCATGGGTGCATTGCGCTTTGCCGGGCAGCCGAGATCAGTGGCAAGCGCTTCTACCGTATCGAGTCCGTTCATGCAATTCTCATACCTTTCCGAATTCGCCTCCCCGCGGCCAATGGCAGCGGGAAGGCGAATGAGATTTGATATTTCAGCCTTTTCACGTCCTCAACACAGCCGGGCAGGACAGGCATTGAATTTGATCTATCATGAGCCAACCTGGAGCAGTTGGCCAAACCTGTAGCGTCAATGATCCAGCAGCGCAGCGCCGATCACGCCCGCATCATTGCCCAGCTCTGCCGAGCAAATTCTTGTCTGCTTGGAGGAATACATGCTGTAGCGCTCCCGGCGGACATGCTGGCGAAGGGGCTCCAACAGCGTTTCCTTCTCATGGCCGATGCCGCCGCCCACGCAGATAATTTCCGGCTGGAAAATGTTGATGGCATTGATAATTCCACACGCTACATAATAAATATAGCGATCTACCACGCGCTTTGCAGCAACATCGCCCTTGCGCATTGCATCAAAGGCTGTGCGCCCATTGACCGCATCAATATTATTATCAACCAGTTCCCACATCATACTATCCTGCGCATGGCGCATTTCATCCTTTGTCTGCGCAATCAGCGCGGTGGCGGAAGCATAACGCTCCCAACATCCGCGGCGGCCGCAGTTACACTGCTCACCATCCACGACAATTACCATATGGCCCATTTCGCCCGCGGCAAAGTTCGCGCCGTTGAGGATATGCCCATCCACAATGATGCCGCTGCCCACGCCTGTGCCGAGCGTAATGGCAATGAAATCTTTGACACCCGCGCCTGCGCCCGCTTTCGCCTCTCCATAGGCCGCGCAGTTTGCATCATTTTCCAAATAGACCGGCTTGCCAAGACGCTCGCGCAGCATTTCCTGCGCAGGAACGTTTTGAAAATCCAGATTATTAGAAAATTCGATATAACCGGTCGTTTTATTGACCGTACCGGGCGTGCCCACCCCGACGGAGGAGATATCATCCATTGTGAGCCCGGCAGCTTCCACTGCCATATGTACGGTTTTTGTAATATCGTCAAAAATCTCCGCAGCCGGGCGGGGCGCATTGGTTTTCAACTCACCAACACCGATAATTTTGAATTGATCGTCCACTACGCCTGAACGGATATTTGTGCCGCCTAAATCAACGCCTACTCTGTACATGTTCCCAGTCCTCCGTGTTCCAAAATCTATCTATCATAAACTGCCTTGCCGGGCAATCCAATGAAAGCCGCTGCATGCGCACCCCACGGCAGAATGCGCTCTGGGGGTTCCATTCGCTCACCCGCGCGAAAAGCCAATTTAAAAGCGCTGCCAAATCCCAGGGTCAGGAGCGTCCGGTTCGCCGCCGTCATCCATCCCCAAATTGCGCAGCAACTCCCGCGCCGCATTGTAGCCCATCTTTTTCTGACGGTTGTTCATTGCGGCTACTTCAATAATGATTGCAAGATTGCGGCCCGGCTTTACGGGAATCACAGCCGCCGGCACGCTGATGCCGAGGATGGTGGTAAACTCGTTGTCAAGGCCCATACGGTCGTATACCTTTTCACTATCCCACGGCTCCAACTGAATGACTAGATCGATTTTTTCCGTCATCTTAACGGCGCCCATACCGAAAATACGGCGGGCATTGATGATGCCAACTCCGCGCAGTTCAATGAAATGGCGGATATTATCGGGCGCGGAGCCAACCAGCGTGCGGGAAGAAACACGGCGGATTTCAACGGCATCATCCGCAATCAGACGGTGGCCGCGTTTAATCAGCTCTATTGCCGTTTCGCTTTTGCCCACGCCGCTGTCGCCAAGGATCAAAACGCCCTCGCCCGCTACCTCCACGAGCACGCCGTGGCGCGTGACCCGCTGGGCCAGCTCTACATTCAAATAGGAGATCAGCGCGGACATAAAGCTGGAGGTTGTATCCGCCGTACGCAAAAGGGGCACTTCGTATTTTTGCGCATTTTCCCGCAGCACATCCGGGCATTCCAGATTACGGGTAATCAACACCGCACAGGGCTGGCGGCACATAAAGTTTTCTACGCGCTTTGCGCGCTCCTCCGGCGAAAGGCTATCGAGAAACGCAAGCTCTGTCAGCCCTAAAAACTGCACGCGGCTTGGGTCAAAATAATCATTGTAGCCCGTCAGGATTAAGCCAGGGCGGTTTACGTCGTAAGAAGAAATATAGAGATCAGATGCGGCCTTCGGCAAATAAAGCGCTTCCAGGGAATGATCCCGGATGACCTTTTCAAGAGAAACAGAATATTTGGAACTCATAAGCACCGCCTTTTCTGCCCAGGCAACGAAGAAGCGCTGCCGCCGGCTTCCAGAAATTTGATACCATTCTACCTTTTAAATAGTTACACAGTCATTATAAAGCATTCCCGCAAAAGTTCCAATACCTACTTGGGATTTTCTTTGATAAACTTTTTAAAAAGTTGTGGTCTGGCTCCCCCGCAAACTGAAAAAAAAGAAAAACAGGAACTCTTTTTGTAAAAAGCGTTGGTACCAGCATGTGAGATTGAGAAACACCGCCTTTGGCTTTTCAAGCTTTGCAAAAATATTTGCGTTTTTTGACGCAGTGTTGTATCATAAAACAAATCTAACCAAGATAAAAGGAAGCGGTGAGGACACTGAAGCTCAAGATCGGATTGATGAACGATGCGTTCCCTCCCACGCTTGACGGCACATCCACTGCAACGCTCAACTATGCCAATATCATTCAGGACAAGCTCGGCGAAGTGATGGTGATTACGCCGCGCGTGCCCGGCGTGAAGGATACCGGCTATCCTTACGAGGTATACCGCTACAAATCCTTCCCTCTGAGCAAGAAGGATGAATACCGGTTTGGGTGGCCGTTTAAGCATGCGTTTCGCAATTATGTGCGCAGCAAAAAGCTGGATCTGCTGCATTACCATTGCCCGCTTGCCTCCGCACATTTTGCAAAGCTGATCGTGCAGGAGCAGAAAATTCCGATGGTTGCCACCTATCACACCAAATATGATTATGATATCCGCAAACGCGCGCCCACCAAGCCTTTGCAGGATTTTTTCATCCGCTTTATCGTCAACCATATCAAAATAGCGGACGAGGTATGGGTTGTCAGCGAAGGGGCTGGGGAAAACCTGCGCTCCCTGGGATACACCGGCGATTATATCGTGATGCCAAATGGCGTAGATTTTCCACGCGGCAGAGTAGATACCGCCGCAATCACGGCACAATATCATTTGCAGGATGGTGTGCCCGTGCTCTTGTTTGTGGGGCGTATGATGTGGTATAAAAACCTGCGCCTAATGCTGGATGCGCTGCGGATTTATAAGGAATCCGGGCATTCCTTCCGTATGTTTATGATCGGGAAGGGCACCGACATGCGGGCCGCAGAAAAATATGCGGTTAAAATCGGCCTTGCAAAGGATGTAACCTTTATAGGCAAGATGAGTGACCGCAACAAGCTGCGCGCCTTCTATAGCCGGGCTGACGCATTCCTTTTCCCCTCCACCTTTGACACAAACGGGCTCGTCGTCCGGGAGGCAGCCGCCTGCGGATGCCCCAGCCTTTTGATCGCCGGCAGCTGTGCCGCGGAAGGGATCGAAGAAGGCGTAACCGGCTATCTTAGCGAGGAAAACGCCAGTGCGTATGCCAGGGCTCTGGAACGCATGCTGAGTGATCCGGAAAAAATGCGGCAGGTTGGTGAAAATGCCAGCAAGGAAATTTATCTTTCCTGGGAAGACGCCGTCCGCATGGCATACGCCCGCTATGAAAACCTTTGCCGCAATTGGAAGTATCCCGAGGGATATCATGACGAAGGCTGGGGAAAAGAAGAGGATACGGAGCAGTGAAAGCTGCTTTGGTATCCTTCTTTCCTTTTTCAACTCATTTCAAAAATAAGGATTTGGATCATATCATGCCCAAGATTGGAATGCGAATCGTGAAAACCGCACTTGCGGTTTTTTTATGTTTCCTCATTGACCTGCTGCGGAATCATCAGGGAGCCCCTTTTTATTCTGCCATTGCCGCAATTCTCTGTATGCAGCCCTTTGTTTCCAACAGCGTGAAGGTTGCATTCAACCGCAGCGTGGGCACCTTTATTGGTGGCCTGTTTGGCATGCTTGTGCTGCTGGCGGAACGGGCTTGGCTGCCAAAAGGCATGCCCATCCTGCAATATCTCATTGTATCCCTTTGCATAGTCGTGCTGATCTATCTCACGGTGGTCTTAAAAAAGACCTCAGCCTCTTATATCACCTGCGTGGTATTTCTAAGCGTTACCATCTCACACGGCGCGGATGTGAACCCATATTTATTTGCCATTAACCGTATCATCGACACGCTGATTGGCATTGCCGTATCGCTCGCGGTCAACGCCGCCCGCCTCCCCCGCAGGAAGGACCGGAACACCCTTTTTATCACCGGGCTGGACGGCGTGCTGTGGGAACAGGAAAAGCCCTTAAGCTCCTTCTCCAAAATCCGACTCACGCACCTGCTGAACCAGGGCGCAAGGATCACTGCGGTGACAGACCGTACCCCCGCCTCCTTCCTGCCGCTCATCGGCGAAATCCCTTTCTCACTGCCTGTAATTGCGATGAACGGGGCCGTGCTTTACCATATTCCAAGCAACACCTATGCTTACTGCAAAACGATCCCGCGCGATCTGACAGACCGCCTGCAATCCCTTTTTGAGCAGAGAAAGGTCAATTGCTTTACGCAGGCTGTGGTTCACGACGTCTTGCACGTCTACTACACCCGATTCACCAATGAGGCGCAGGAGGATCTTTACCGAATCCGGCACGGAGGGGCCAGTGAGATTTACGCGTGCGCCAGCCTGCCGGAGGGGCACGAAGCGGTCTGCCTGATGATCATCGAAACAGACGCCATGGTTAGACGGCTCTATGAGGCGATTAAAGCGCTGCCCTTCTCCGGCCAGCTGCGCTTGGCCTGCCGGGCCGACCGGCTGCACCCACAGTATTCGATCCTGGAGATTTACAGCGCGGAAGCCACCTTGGCCAGTGCCGCTGATATTTTAAAAGCCCGCTCCGGCGCTGCGAGCATCACCGTATTTTCCAACAACGTGAATGAACTTGACCTCATCCGGCATGCCGATTACAGCTTTGTCATCGGCGATGCGGAGGAAAGCGTGCGGGAAGCCTGCCGGTATAAAACCGGCAGCGGCGAGCAGGTGATCCGCATGATTTCGCGCCTGTTTTACCGGCGCAGAAAAACAATGTAGTTTTGGGGGAAGGAGACCTTTCTTCACACCCATCTGACGGCGGGCAAAAAGCGGCGGTTTTGCATCCCTAAGATGCAAAATGCGGGCGTCCAGCCCGCAAGCGCTTTTTAATTGCAGAACCCGGCTTTTCTTCGCGCCCATCCGGCGGCGGGCGAAAAAGCGGCGGTTTTTGCATCCCTAAGATGCAAAATGCGGGCGTTCAGCCCGCAAGCGCTTTTTGTAATTTTGGGCTTCGGGAATTACAATTCCCGAAGCCCAAAATTTTTTACCAGTGATTATCCGAAAACTCACAAAACGCCGTCATATCCTGAATGGTAAGCCGGATACCATCATCCAGCCCAACAGAACCATTCCATTTGCCGAACACCTGGTGGCAACGGTTGCCGACGCCCAGAAAACGCAGGTTTGTAACATTATCAAATTCAGGGATCATCGTCATCTCAAACCGGCCATCATTAGAGGTGAAAACCCACGGCTTCATATAGTCATCCGGATCCTTCTCCAGATAAATCTGATCGATCTTATGCGCCACGCCATCCAAAAAGAGCGTGTTTTCGCTTGCAGCGCCCATATTGCCAAAGCCCCAGCCGATTTCAAAGCCAAAAATTCGCCCGTCCGGCAGCCAATGGCTGCCGTTGCCCCAATACCAGCTCTGGATAAACGGCCACACGCCGCGGCCCCAGTCAAGCAGGCCAAAGGCGGTATCTGGCTTGAATTCGATCACCTTCTTGCCGATCTTTACGCGGCCGGTAACAGGCATGCAGTTGATTTTCTGATTGAGATAGAAATGGCCCTTCTGCGCAAAGGGAACCGCCATCACCAGCGATTCAAGGCCCGGCATCACCTCATAGACGATATCCGCCTTGAAATCCCCGCCCTTTCGGTTCTGCCCGCGCAGGGTTAAACGGCGCTTTGTTTCCGTCACATCGAAGGACATGTAAAAATTCTTTTTATCGATTGTGATGGTGTGGGGAATTTCCGTATTGGTCGGCAAATGATACTTGTCAAACGGCAGCAGGGCAAGATCATTGCACTCAAACCGCTCCCCTGTCTGCCGGTCAAACAGCGTCACGCCGCTCATGCCGCCATAGGAAAGGGTGCCGATTGTCATCTGCATCGTATAGCGCTCATCCGTGATCTGATAAAAATCCCACTCCTTGATCCGCAGTGGATTCGCCCTGATATCGCTGCGCACATAATCATACAGATTATGCACGCAATACCCCGGCTCCGCAACGTTCCCCTGTGCATCCAAAAGGCGCGTCCGCCTGGTGATCTGATGCTGCATCAAAATCTCTCCTCTCTGTATCCGGCTTTCCTGATAATTTTTATTATATCATAGAGGATTTTTTATGCAAGAGCACAAATTGCTATTTTCAATCTGTTTCGGATCACAGGATATTCCGGGCATAGATTTTTTCTTTTGCCTTGCATTTGAAACAGCGAAAACCGGATTTCTCCAACAAACGGATAGAGGCGCTGTTTCGTTTATCAACAGGGGCATACAGCGTATCAGCCGCCCTCACTGCCCGGACATATTCCAGAACGGCGGCGAGCGCCTCATATGCATACCCCTCTCCCCAATTAGCGGGGTGCAGCATGTAGCCGACAAAGAGCTGCTCCTCCTCGCGATAGAGATAAATCCCCCCGATCAGTGCCCCATTCCCTTTTAAAGCAATACCCCACCGAATCAGCCGGCCCTCTCGCCGCTCTTTTTCCCAATCCCTGATGATTTCCGGCCACTCTTCCCGCCGGAAGGCCCTCCCCTGCATATACCGGTGTGCCTCAGGGCACTGATAGCAGCGGTACATCGATTCCACATCCACAGGGCTTTCCGCCTCTACCCTGCGCAGGGAAATCCGCGGGCCATTCAAAACCGGAAAATCCATCCTTTTCCCTCCTCTTTTTTCTACTCGATTCCCTATCATCATAGTCATATGCATTGAGTCTTCAGGCAGGCTAATCAGAGGCGCTGTGCGGATAGCGCTGCTGCTGATCCGTCTCATTCAGCAAATAATCAATGCTCGTACCATAAAGACGAGCGAGCCTGATCAACACTGCGGTGGGTAAATCGTTTTCCCCTGTTTCATATTTGGAATAACCTGTCTGCGACATGCCGAGAATTTTGGCCACCTGGGTTTGCGTCATATCATGATCCTCCCTGAGATCCCGGATTCTGCGGTACATTGGCGACACCTCCGGGAAAATTATAAATTAACCTGTTTCAGGGTATTGACTTTTAACCTGAAACAGGTTAAAATATAAAAAAGACTTTTTTCGATCATTTATATTTTGAAAAATAAAGGGGGGTGAAAAGCACACGGTGACACCAAAACACGCACAACCGCATTAGGCCTATGAAATGTGAAAGGAGAAGAAAAGATGAGACACAAAATTTGCCTTGTGGTGCTTGTGTGCTTTATCGCTATGGCGCTTGCCGCCTGCTCACAGAAGGAAGAAAGCTTTCAATGTGATTTTTGCGGAAGGGAGCAAACCGGAGTAAAGCATGAGCTTACACTGGCAGAGGAACCGGTGGCAGCCTGCGATAGCTGCTACGGGCAGCTGAGCGAAATGCAGAATGCCTCCTGATATCAGCTCGTTTTTTTGCACCTGAAGCCTGCTCGCGAGCCATTCAGAAGATTGAGGAGGGATCCGTTTGGAGGAAGTAAAGAATATTGTTGCCAAGGCTTCCGGATTTATCGCTATCCACAAAAAGAAAATCCTGGTTTTAACAGCTGCTGCCGTGTGTTTACTCACACTGATTTTGGGCGAAAAACTGTTGTTCGGCAAATCCGATCAAGCGCAAATACTGGATTGCCTGAACAATTACGCAACCGCCTTTAACAGTGGAGATACCAAGGGCATGTACGCCTGTATGGATGCCAAAAGCCGAAACTTCATGCAGGCCTCTGAAAATATTGGATCGGGCCTGCTGGGCGTCGGGCTTGGCGACCTGTTTTCCATTGGTGCCGGGATGAATGCGGCAAACGCCGGATTAAAATTTGAGGTGCGATCCATCACGATGGAGGGAAAGAAGAATGCCACAGTTGACCTGGTGGTACATATGACCACCTCATTTTTAGGGATGTCGTCCACCGACAAAATGCCAGGGCGGCTACAGATGGTGAAGGAAAAGGGCGATTGGTTGATCTCTGCTCTGGAGGAATAAGGCGCGGGTGGAGCGCTGCCGGAAATCACTACAATAATAAGGGGAGTTGAATATGAACAATGGATTTCAGGCTCTGGGCAGGCAAAAAAGCCTGTTTGTGTTGGCAGTTTCAGGCCTGCTGCTGCATATCCTGCTTGCATGCTCCGGAACAATGCAGTGCAATGCGCTATTCCTTCTAAACGGCAAAATATCCGCCTTTCAGTTATTAAAAAAAATGTCTGCGCTTTCATCCGCATCGGATGAAGCGTTTCTCAACATCCTATCTCTCGTGCTGGCGGCGGCCCTAGTGCTGGTGGGCCTTTCCGCCGTAATCTCCGCCCTGCCAATTTTACTCGACCGTCAATATAAGCGGCGCTATCTTGTAGCCGCAGCGGTGGCGCTGCCTCTTTCCGCAGCCTGCCAGGCCGTTTTTTACCGGGTCATCAAGGGCACCTGTCAGGATATTCTGGGCGATGTGATCCAGCTGTCAGGGAGCGGCGTACTATATTTTCTGGAATCCGCAGCAGCATGGATTTTTATCATTGCGCTTTTCATTGGTTTGAAACATCTTACAAAAGCGCAGCAAAATCTAAAAAGTGAGGAGATGTTGATATGAAGATAAGATGGCCGATTCTGCTCTTTACCCTGACGCTATTGCTTCTGGGGCTTTCCGCATGCTCTGATAACCAACGGGAAAACATTATCCTTGCTTCCGAGGAGAGCAAACAGAGCGCGCAGACAAGCTCCGCCAGCGTGAGTGCCGCAAATATTCTGGATCCGTTTGATGGGCTATCCGTTGCCTTTGAAGGCGTTTCGCCCTTCTGCACCGTGCTATTCAACAATTCAAAGTGCAGTGAAGCAGTGCAGGAAAAGGTGCAGTATTCCCTCTCGCCGGATACCATCACAACGGACGGCCAGTTTGCCCTTGGTGACAGCGTAACCGTATACGCCTCGCTGCGAAGCTCCGGCTATGAGGAGGAAACCTATGCGCTCTCCCAAACCGAAAAAAGCTTTACGATGGAAAACGTGCCGGAATATCTGACCGAGATTCCGGAGGAGCTGGATCTTTCCGCCTTTTTGCGTGAAGAACAGGACTACCTCACCTCGGTTACCGCATGGACGCAGGATGACTACGTCCCATTCAGAGTAAACGGAGGCCGTTTCTTAATAGGAGAAAATTTCAAATCTTATTCCGATTTAAAGCTTGAGAGCGCCTATTTCAGCGCGATGAAGAAGAACTCCTATTCCAAATATCCAAACGACTTGGAGTATTTCAATCGCATCGATCTGAATTATTCCATTCAAATTACAGGTTCTACCGGAGCGCAGGAAATCCGTCACATCGCCGTGTTTGCCAAAAATATCGTCCGCAATCCGGATGGTAGCCTTGGCTGGGGGATTGAGGATCCGGCAGCGCTGGATTTTGAATACAACTGGAACGCCACCGGCCAAAAGGATCTGATCGCCGAAAACATTACCTCCGCAAAAGCGGATTACAACGTGGCGGAGATCACCGCCCGCATTAAAAGCTGAAAAAGAGATCGACCTACCCTGCTGTCCGCTTGACGGGTAGGTCGCATAGATGAAAAGTCAAGAACTAAAGCATCCAAAAACGCTGTCAATGATCAATCGAAATTTACTCTGGAGGAATTATAATGGCTGAAAACAGAATATTTAACATCCCTGCCTCTTTTCCCATTGAAGAATTAATGGAGTCTCTGGTGATGTCCTATTCAGGAAAGGGGTACTCCGTACAAGAAAACAAGCTGGGGAACGCCTCCGCGATTACGATCTCTAAAAACGTTGGAGGAATTCATACCATTACAGGCCTGGGAGAACAGATCAAGATCATGTTTACCTACTCGAATGGAAAGCTTGTATGCAGCACCTCGGAAGAGCAGTGGAGCGATAAAATTGTTGGCTTTATCGTCGGCTGGTTTTGCATCTGGATTCCTTGGATTACCACCGGTGTGGGTATTTACAAGCAGATAAGCCTGAAAAAAGATGTTTTTAACCACATCAACATGTTTATCATGGGTAAAAGTGAATAAAAAAAAGGCCAAATTGATTTTATGCATAGGACTGCTAGCCTTATACATTTTCATAATTTTTATGGGTCATTCTGTTTGCCTAATCTATTCGCTGATCGGATTCCCATGCCCCTCTTGTGGGCTTACAAGAGCTAACCTTTATTTAGTCTGCTTGATGTTCCCCGAAGCTTTCTCAATGCATCCGCTTGTCATACCAGCAGATGTGCTACTGTCATATATTGGCGTAAAACATATCATATTGCGTCGGAAGCCCCGAATGTGGGAAACTGTTTTTTATCTATTTGCAATACTTATGTTTGCTTTTGTATATGGTCATCGATTTCAGAACTGTTTTCCCGTCAGTCCTCCGTTCCAGTTTAATGGTGATGCCCTGATACCACGGATTTATAATTGTCTTCAGGCTTTGACTGGCCACTGGCCATCCGATACTTGATCTATCTGTATTATTTCCCATACAGCAATACAACAGCGCCGCCCCCTGCCCAGTGCAGGAGAGCGGCGCCCAATTTCGTACAGGAGTTTATTTCGATTCAAAGCCGGGCGGAATTAATACATTCCGCCGCCCTGTGCCGCCATTGCCGCATTCGCAGCAGCGTCAGCAGCCGGATCAGGCTTGTCGGTGACAAGGGATTCCGTGGTGAGAACCATGGCCGCCACAGAGGAAGCGTTCTGGATTGCGGAACGGGTTACCTTTGTGGGGTCAAGGATGCCGGCTTCAAACATATCAACATACTCCTCAGAAGCAAAGTTGAAGCCATAGCCCGTCTTATCGGATTTTTTGATCTGATCGACGATCACGGAGCCCTCCAGGCCCGCGTTTGCGGCAATCTGGCGCACCGGCTCTTCCAGCGTTTTCAGCACGATCTTCACGCCTGTTTTCTCATCTGCGTCATCCGTTGCGAGGAGCTTCTCAACCGCGGGGATCGCGTTGATCAGCGCAACGCCGCCGCCGGCCACAACGCCCTCTTCCACAGCAGCCTTGGTTGCGGCAAGCGCATCCTCGATGCGGAGCTTCTTCTCCTTCATCTCGGTTTCAGTCGCAGCGCCAACATGGACTACCGCTACGCCACCGGACAGCTTTGCAAGACGCTCCTGCAGCTTCTCACGGTCGAAATCAGACGTAGTCTCTTCGATCTGAACCTTGATCTGATGGATACGGCTCTTGATCGCTTCTGCATCTCCCGCGCCGTCCACAATAATCGTATTTTCCTTGGAGACCTTCACCTGGCGTGCACGGCCAAGCTGCGTCATCTGCGTATCCTTGAGCTCAAGGCCAAGATCAGCGGTGATCACCTCGCCGCCCGTCAGGATAGCGATATCCTGCAGCATCTCCTTGCGCCTGTCGCCAAAGCCCGGAGCCTTGACGGCCACGCAGGTGAAGGTGCCACGCATCTTATTGACCAGAAGGGTTGCAAGCGCTTCGCCTTCGATATCCTCAGCGATGATGACCAGCTTCTTACCGGACTGCAGCACCTGCTCCAGCAGCGGCAGGATCTCCTGAATGTTGGAGATTTTCTTATCCGTAATCAGCAGGTAAGCGTCGTCAATGACCGCTTCCATCTTATCCGTATCTGTGCACATATAGGGGGAAACATAACCGCGGTCAAACTGCATACCTTCTACCACGTCGCAGTCCGTCTCAGCGGTTTTGGATTCCTCAACAGTGATTACGCCGTCGGCGGAAACCTTCTCCATCGCCTCTGCGATCAGCTTGCCAATCGTTTCATCGCCAGAGGAAACCGTGGCGACACGGGCGATATCGTCGGAATTGGCAACCTGCTTGGAGTTAGCCTTCACCGCGTCCACAGCGGCGTTCACCGCCTTCTGGATGCCCTTTTTGACCACCATCGGGTTTGCACCGGCAGCCACATTCTTCATGCCCTCGCGGACAAACGCCTGTGCAAGCAGCGTGGCGGTGGTAGTGCCGTCGCCCGCGACATCGTTCGTCTTGGTGGCGACTTCCTTGACGAGCTGTGCGCCCATATTCTCAAAGGGGTCTTCCAGCTCGATTTCCTTTGCAATCGTCACACCGTCGTTGGTGATGAGCGGCGCGCCGTATTTCTTATCCAGGACGACATTGCGGCCTTTCGGGCCAAGGGTGATTTTCACGGTATCGCTCAGCTTATCAATACCGGCCTGCAGGGCCTTGCGGGCCTCTTCGCCGTAGATGATCTGTTTAGACATAATCCATTACCTCCAACAATATTGATGAGTAAATACGAAATTCTTATTCGACAATCGCAAGGATATCGCTCTGACGGACGATGGTGTATTCCTCTTTATCAAGCTTGACCTCTGTGCCGGAATACTTGCTGGTGATGACCTTATCGCCCGGTTTTACGTACATTTCAACTTCCTTGCCATCCACAAGCCCGCCGGGGCCGACTGCAACAACCTCCGCGATCTGAGGTTTCTCCTGGGCGGATGCTGCGAGGATGAGGCCGCTCTTCGTAGTCTCTTCCACCTCGACGAGTTTCACGACGACACGGTCTGACAGCGGTTTGATTGTCATATAGACTCCTCCTATAAATAAAATTTACTCATTTGGTTAGCACTCAAGCTTCCTGAGTGCTAAGACCTATTTTAGCCACTTCCGCTGGAAAAATCAAGGCTTAATTTTAAAGTTTACAATTACGTCACAATATCATGGAAAAGCCTTGTAGACCAGCCCTTTCTAAATTGTACTGCTTCTCCGTATCATTCACAGTTCTGCTCTTTCATAGGCAGCTCCGTATAACAATTTCGTCACATTTCAGGCGTATGTATTGTTTTTTACTTCAATGTATTGTAAAATAAACTGATTTTATATCGCTGTTATTACTGTATTTATAAATTTGAAAGCGTGCGGTCAGAGCCGATGCCGGAAAACTGACCGTTCATAAGGAGAATAGGTGTGAACAAGCAAACCAGCGGGGCTTCCCGCCTGCCAAGTGACCGGGTTCCTTGGCAGATGGCTCTGGTTACCCTTCTTTGCGCGGCTTTTCTGCCTGAATATATCGCTCCGTTTTTCACTCTGTCCACCTTTTTGGTATTCAAGCGATATTTCAGCCAAACGAAGCAAAAAGCCCGCATCGGCACAGTGGGCAAGGTATTTCTCGTCTACATGTGCTATATGATGATTTCTTTTCTCTGGTCAGATACCAAAGTTTTTTCCATCCTCGTTCCGCTGTTATGGATGGGGATGTTCCTCGGAGATATCTTTCTCTCCAACCTGATTGACCGGCGGGAGCGGCTGCGCCAGGCGATGTTTTTCCTGACGATAGGCGCGGCAGCAGTGAGTGTTGTCGCTCTGCTCCAGATGCTGTGCATCACGCTCAAGGTTCCGTTTCCGATTCCATTCTGGAGAGACGTTGATCACTTTATCTTTAGATTCCTACCGTTTTCCATCGTAACCGATTTCGTTTCCACACGGGCGAGCGCCACGTTTGATAACCCGCTGATTCTGGCAACTTATCTGATTATCGTTTTGCCGGTTTCCATCTATAGCCTGTTTGAACTTAAGCAGAAGTGGCAGCGGGTTACAGCAGGCGTTTGCGTCCTCCTGATTTTTGGCGGGATTGCCGCCACCTATTCGCGCGGCGCATATTTAGCCGTGATCGTCATGCTGGTTGTGCTGATGTTTTTGGGGAAAAAGCAGGCGATAGGCATTGCCGCCCTGTTCGCCGGAATCCTCCTCATTCTGCCGCAGAGCGTATATCAGCGCTTGTTTGCCATTTTGCAGCTTGATGTTTCCACCGTCACTCGGTTGGCCATTTGGGGCGGATGCTTAAAGGTTTTCACAGAAAACCCTCTGTTCGGCGTAGGCGCGGGCACAGAAAATGTGACCACCCTGCTGCAAAACCGGTTTGGAATCAATCAACCGCATGCCCACAGCCTATATTTTGAATTGCTCGTTGAGGGCGGACTCATCAGCATTTTGTTTTTTGTTGCCGTGCTGAGCCTGCTGGTTTACGATCTGTTTTACCTGCTGCGAAGCGGTCGGCAATGGCGCAGGATGGGCGTTGCCTACCTTGCCTCCCTGGCGGGATTTCTTGTGTTTTCCGTGTTTGAGTTTTCGCTTCAAACGCCGAAAGAGCTGCAATACTTCATGCTGTTCCTGGGGCTGGTTGAAGCATCGAAACGGCTTTGCCAAAAATCCATGGCAGAGCAGAACATACCGCCTGGGCCTTTGGAAGAAGCGCCGCCTGCCGTAAAAGAAGAATCCCCTGTATCGTCAGGCTCTGTTGGACAGAAACTATAGTGTAGTCATTTTCGCAATGAATCCGCTGTGGTTGCTATAAATCACACCGGGCCCGGCCATCCACGCGGGGCTGATCGCCCCAAACGCGCTGGATGTGAAATCGGGCTCGGCTATTTTTTAGAAAACGAGGAAAAAACATGCAAAAAATCCAATTCTCCGATATGGAGCTGTCCGATGAAATGCAGCGCGCCGTGGAGGAGATGGGCTTTGAAGAGCCCACCAGTATCCAGGCGGCGAGTATTCCAATGATTCTTGCCGGCAGGGATGTCATCGGCCATTCGCAAACGGGCACGGGCAAAACGGCCGCGTTCAGCATCCCGGCCATTGAAAAAATTGATCCCGCCGGCGGGCGCAAAACCCAGGTGCTGATTCTCTGCCCAACGCGCGAGCTCGCCGTGCAGGCCTGCGACGAAATCCGAAAATTCGCAAAATACAAGCCGTTTCTCAAGGTGGTACCCATTTACGGTGGCCAGCCGATCGAGCGCCAGTTCACCGCCCTGCGCGGCGGCGCGCAGATCGTGGTGGGCACGCCGGGGCGCGTGATGGACCATATGCGGCGCGGCACGCTGAAGCTCGACAATCTGCACATGATTATCCTCGATGAGGCGGATGAAATGCTCAGCATGGGCTTCCGGGAGGATATTGAAACGATCCTGAAGGACGTGCCGCAGGAGCGGCAGACCATCCTCTTTTCCGCCACGATGTCGCCTGAGATCATGCGGATTACGAAGCAATATCAAACCGACCCGGAGCTCATTAAAATCACGCGGGAACAGCTGACCGTGCCCAACATCGAGCAAACCTACTATGAAGTGCCCGTCGGCAAAAAAACAGAGGTGCTCAGCCGCCTGCTGGATGTTTACAACCCCAGCCGCTCTATCGTATTTTGCAATACAAAAAAGCAGGTGGACGAGCTTGTGGAAGAGCTCCATGCGCGCGGATACCAGGCGCGAGGCCTGCACGGCGATATGAAGCAGGGCGAGCGCACGCAAATTATGAACGGCTTTCGCAGAGGCTTCATCGACATCCTGGTGGCCACGGATGTGGCGGCGCGCGGCATCGACGTGGATGACATTGCTGCCGTATTTAACTACGATATCCCGCAGGATGTAGAGTATTACGTCCACAGGATCGGTCGGACAGGCCGCATCGGCAAAGAGGGCCGCGCCTTTACCTTTGTGACGGGCCGCAGGCAGATTTATGAGCTGCGTGATATCGAGCGCTTTACCAAATCAAAAATTACACTCAAGGCAGTCCCCTCCAGCAGCGAGGTGAATGAAACAAATGAGCGCAAATTCCTCGACCGGGTGCGCGCTGTGTTGGAGGAAGGCGGCCTGGAGGAATACATGCCCTATACCGACGCGCTGCTGGAGGATTATGCATCTCTCGACATTTCAGCCGCCCTGATTAAAATGCTCCTGAAAAAGGAGCAGCGGGGCCGCAGGCCGAGCCGTGCGGATGATGAGCTGTTCGCCGCCGAAAGCAGGCGCAACCGGATGGAGCGCGACCCGCGCCGCCGGGAGCGCGGCGGCAATATGCGGCCCAATGGGGCGCGCCGCGCCCCCTCCTCCCCCCGCCGGGACGATGCAAATATGGAGAAGATCAGCATCAACCTCGGCCGGAAGCACCATGTCAGCGCCAGCCATATCCTCGGCGCCGTCGCAGGGGAAAGCGGGCTGCCGGGCAAAAGCTTCGGTCGGATCGAAATTCTCGACAACTGTACCCTCGTAAGCGTCCCACGCGAGCATGTAAAGCTTGTGGTAGACCGCATGAAGGGCTGCAAAATCATGGGCTATCAGACAGTCACCAGAAAACTGACCTGATCAGATCTAACACGTCCAGACGTTATCTATAGAACAAGGAGGCTTTTCAATGGAAACTTACAAGCAGGAATTTATTGAATTCATGGTAGACAGCGGGGTGCTCAAATTCGGCGAATTCACGCTGAAAAGCGGCCGCAAATCCCCTTTCTTCATGAACGCGGGAGCCTACGTGACGGGCGCGCAGCTGCGCAGGCTGGGCGAATACTACGCCAAGGCAATTCACGAAAATTTCGGGGATGATTTCGACGTGCTGTTTGGCCCCGCATATAAGGGCATCCCTCTGAGCGTGGCTACGACCATCGCTTACAGCGCGCTTTACGGCAAGGAAATCCGCTATTGCTCCAACCGCAAGGAAGTCAAGGATCATGGCGATGTGGGCATTCTTTTGGGCAGCAAGCTCAAGGATGGCGACCGTGTCGTGATTATCGAGGACGTCACCACCTCCGGCAAATCGATTGAGGAGACCTTCCCCATCCTGATGGAACAGGCAAAGGTGGAGATCAAAGGCCTGATGGTATCCCTCAACCGCATGGAAAAAGGCCTGAGCGGCAAGGTGAGCGCCCTTGCGGAGATCAAAGAAAAATATGGATTTGAAGCGCGTGCGATCGTGACAATGGCCGATGTGATTGAGCATCTTTATAACCGGCCGTATCAAGGGAAGATCTATATTGACGATCGTCTAAAGGCCGCAATCGACACCTATTACGAGCAATATGGCGCATAAGGGTTTCCGATTCGCTGCAAAGCCCAAAACCTGAAAATGCCGACCGCCACAAATGGTTTTATCCATTTGCGGCGGTCAGTGTTTTGGGGGACGAACATTCAACATCTCAGGATTACACCGCAGCCGATGCGGTTCCCGCTATCTCCTGCGGGCTGGGAACGGTAATCATCCGGCATCTGATGGATGATGACGGAACGGCCAACCACGTCGCACGGGCGGAAGCGGTCCGTGTAGACTGTCATATACGCATAACCCTGGTTAGACAAAAGAACGGGCAGATCCCCTGCATGGAATGGATGCGGCTGCCCCGTTGGGTTAAAATGGCCGCCTGCACAGGTAAAATCCTTTTCACAGCACCCCTGCTCATGGATATGGAAGCCAAAGAACGGGCCGGTATCCTCCACAGGCAGATTCACCACCTCCGCTTTCACCAGTGTTCCATGCGCCCAAGGATAAAAGCTGACAAAACCACGAAGGCACGGTGCATATGTATTACCGTGAACCGCGGCCCGCGCATATGGGCATGTGCGCAGCATTTCGGACATGCTTTGCCCCTGTATCATCATATTGATTGGAACCACCCCTCTCCATTTGATCGGCCTTTTCAGGCTTATTCTATGTTTGAGGAGGGGATTTGGTTCAATGGGCAGCAAGCCCTTTACAAAAAAGGAGATGGCACAACTTAATATACCGCATCCAAATATTTAACTTTATCATACTAGCCCTGCCATCTTTTTATTTTGCTTGTGTTCCTCATATGTAACAGCAGTATATAACTTTCTATCCTTGCCATAACAAAAATATAAAGCGTCCGTTTTAGTTGGATTCAGGACGGCTCGGATCGAAGAACGGCCAGGATTACAAATGGGGCCTGCCGGCAAGCCCGGGCAGGACGCGTTATAAGTGTTATACACATATGCATATTCCATATAGGGCTGATCAAACTTTTTATATTTGCCTGCATTAGGGCTGAGATAATTGATACAATAATCACGGGTCGCGTCAGACTCCAAATTCATGCCCATTTTCAAACGGTTCAAGAAGATTCCAGCTATGATATTTTTTTCGGTATTGGTTTTCGCCTCCCGCTCCACAATTGATGCAAGCGTTATGACCTCATCCATATTTTTCAAACTACTTCCAGATGCCTGTGAAGAAAAGCCATTCAACACTCCATTGCGCAGGAATTTCCCCACCGCATCCTGCGGCTTCATATTCTTATAAAACTCATAAGTATCCGGGAACAGATATCCTTCCAGCTTGAAGGCGCGGTATTGCTTTTTCGGCATACTTCCTACCAGCGGATAATAAGAAAAGTCATAGGTCTGCGCCGTATTGATAAAATCCGTTGCGCTGCACACACCGTTTGCCTCCAGCTTCTTAGCGATCTGCACGATGTTGTAGCCCTCCGGGATGGTAACCTTAACGGTGCGGGATTCTGTCTCCCTCTCCGTTGTTGTCTGATTGTTCTGCTGTGTTGTTTTGCCCGCAGTGCTGCCGGGTTTCCCCTGCGTAACAGACACGTTTGGCAGCGTACCAGGCGTATCATCGCCGCCTCCGCCCACAGGCTGTGCGATGGATTCCGCATCAGGCGGCAAAATGGGATCCACGGGTGTGGAATTACCAGCAAAAGTGCTGTTTCCCTCTCCCGATGCGGCCTGGCCGAACGCCGAGGAGCTTTCCTCCCCTGCATCGTCTTTCCCGCAGGCGGACATAGCAACACAAAGAATCACGGCCATAAAAACTGCCGTTATACGCAAAAACCAGCTTTTCATATCAATATCCCCCTTTTGACTAAACGATTTTTATTATACGACAATGAGATACAAAATGCAACCGATGGAACGGTGCTCCTTCCTATGGATCAAACACAGAAAAATCGCCGGCGGTCAACCGGCGATTTTTCTGAAAATGAGGGGGAAAGAAAGGAGAAAAAATGAAGAAGCAATCTATATAGGAACCCTCTTGCGAGGGGATTATAGGTTGTCTGTCCTCCCCTGCCGGAGGGTTCTGTTCCGGCAGGAGGGACAGTGTATGAAAAGAGAGGAAAATACATGAAAAAGAGAAACAAAAAAGCCTGTCTATCTGTTTGATATGTGTAGGGGCAAAATCAGTTGACCGGATTTTGCGTGTTTACATCCCGTCATCCCCTTTCGTTTATCTTGGCTTTAGTATAGGAGGTAAATATTGCAAGTGTGTGACGTAGAAAATAAGAATGTGCAAAATCAATATGAACGTTTCGTAAGGAAAATTTGACCTTATTGTGCACAGGGCTGGCAACCGGAATTTAGCGCCATCGCCAAATGTCATACGCATATCTCCCAGCATAAGCTCCATCATGCCGCCAGCGAAGCGTGCCGCTGACCTGCAGTCCCTCCGCTTTTACGGAGATATCATAAACTGCATTCCTTACCACTGATGAATGATCGATGGATGGGCAAACAAACGATCCATCGTCCGCATAAAGGGCACCAGTGCTTCAAAGTCAACGGCGCGATGATCAAACGCCAGGCACAGGGGCATCACTTGACGAATTCCAATCTGCTTGATACCGTTTTGATCGGTATAAACACCGGGTTTTTCCTGCAAAGCCCCGATTGCTACCGCAAAAATCTGCGGTGGAACAATCTCCAACAATGCGGTTGCGCCGTGCTGCTCCCTGTAAATGCTGCCGATGTTGGATACCGTAACGCTCCCCTGCTCCAAATCCGCCTTTGTCAGTCGATCGCTCGCCGGTATTTTGCGGTAGGCTTTTTTTGCCTTCCCGGAAAGCGTTTTCACCCGGTGCTTCCCCACCTTGGAGCCAAACAGGCGGCGCAGCACGCGCACGATGTGCAGCCGCTTGAGATGGTCCATCGTTTCAGCCAAAGCCACCTCATACATTGCCTCATTAAAATCCGTTTTTTTCATCTTGCGGCCAATATCCTCAATATAGGTCGCAAGCTCATCGAGCGATTTTGAGCCGACATCTCGCAGATTCACCGTCATCATCTCGCCGTTGGGCAGGCACCATGGAACGGAAATATCGATATGCTCCAAAACCGTTACGCTGCCGCGTACCGTCCTCTCGCGGTAATTGATATGGGCGTTGAGGGCCGGCGCGGCCTTCAAGCCTTCCGCAATGGCTTTCAGCATGATCGTATTCACCGTAATCTTATGCTTCCGGCTTGCATCACGGCTGAGCAACCGGTATTCCTTCATAAAATCCGTCACGTCCGGTTCATACATATAGGTGACGTGTGGAATGGTTTTCCAGGATTCGGAGGTCATATGGGAAACGATCTTTCTCTGCATGCCAAAATGAATCATCCGGTCGTTTTCACGATTTTCGGTTTTTTCATGGGCAGCCGCCAAGTTGTTCTCCATCGGAAATTTCAGCGCCATTGTATCTTGCATCATCAAACACTCCTTTATGCCTTTTTAAGCTGATCGGCGATTTTTTCATCGGCCTACGTGAATATTCATTCGCAGCTTAAGATCACTTTTTGGGGGGAACTTGAAAAAACTTTTATTTTTATCGTCTTTATTACATAGTTTATAATACCACATGATATGGTAATTGTAAATATAATGTAAGCTTGCTATTTCTACAGCATAATGATTCTATCACAAAAGTTTTTGGATATTTTACCCCTTCCAAACGTCACAGCTTCAAACAGGCAAAAAGCAAAACTGCCCTGGCTGCAATTGCATGCCAGAACAGTTTATGCATCCAAATTTTTATTGTGCATGTCTGATTCAAATTATCTGCCGTATTTTCGCACCATCACCAACACTGCGATCGACAGGATGGCGAGCGTTGCAACCGCTCCGGCAGCGGCAGCGCTATTCCCCTTTTTCAGGCTCATGATTCAACCGGCTCCTTTCCATTGCATTCCGCATTCCTTTGTTCCCTCATTATATGCCTTTTCGTTCCCCACTGCAATCTATGATTGCGAGCGGGAGGATTAATTGACGCGTTGGGAAAGCCCCTGCGGCGCCTCTTTTTCTGGAAGGAACAAAACCGCATTGCCCATCTTATCCTCAAATTCCACGAGCACATAATAGCCTTCCGTATCCAAATAATAATTCAGATAGGCGTGTGCCATGATCTCTTTGATTTCTTTCTGATCCAATATGGTACGGGAATACCGGAACGCTTTAATCGCCGGGCCGTTATTGTAGAAGGATTCATAGTCAGACAAAAGGTTTTTCACCCACCGGCCATGAAATTCCTGGGCCGCATATCGAGGGGAAGCATACGGAAAAATTCCACTTGATCCAAAATTTTTAGGAGCCATCAAATCGGCCCGAATGACTGACAGCTTGCGGACCTGGGGAATCTCCTCCAACAGATCTGCCTTGCCGTGCTGCCGCAAAAAGTGAAGCGTGTTTGCCATATCCTTTGTAACAGCAATCCGGAAGGAAGTGTATGAACCCGAAACCTGCCTGACCGGTTGTTTGGAATAATCGGTTCTTACATCTGTCCGCATAAATGCAATCGTCCCCAGCTCCGGCGAGGTGGGATGATATCTCTCCTGCGCGGTCTGCGCGCAAAAATCATTGCTGATGCATTGCAGCAATTCCACACGCTGCTTTTGATTCAAATGCAGCGCCTGCTCCTTTACCATCCATTTGCCACTGAGCAGCACCAAATCAGAATCCCGCAGTTCGCTTTTCCAGCTATTGAGCCGGTCGAAGGCCTCTGGGTCCGGCGCGCCGTTCAGTGCCTCCCGAACCATAGCATGATAATGGTCGCTGTCCTCCAGCTGCAAGAACTGTATCAGCTGCGAAAACGCGATTCTGTCATAATGACGCCTTACCTGACGGCCATTTTTGAGGGTATAAACGAATTGAATCTTCGTATGAACGATCTGTTCCTCACGCGGCCCCGTTTCCTGTATGGGCTGTTTGCCCACTGTGGCGAGCTTTTGGTGTAGCTTTGTAATCAGGGCAAGGTCGTCCGGGGCGGTAAAACCCGGTATAAGATCTCCTTGTACCAAAAAAGATTGATACCCAGTTCCGCCTGATCCGTCATAGCCGGTGATTTGAACGCTCTGGTTAGGCATCACAACGGCTGCACTCTGCACCTGGGAAACCTCCGGGACATAGCTGCTGAATCCCCAAAAACCTGTCACAGCCAAAACGCCCAGCAATACCGCCACCCCCAAATGCAGCGGCAAAAAACGCAGCTTTTTGCAAAAGCGCTTTGCACCACGTGTTAGGGCCAGATAAAAAAAGCAGTAAACGACCGCATAGGCCAACACACCGAGCGGCACTGCGACGAAGGCCGGCAAGGGAGAGGCCAACTGCAAAACGGCCCCATAGCAGAAGAAACCAATCAACCCAATCACGCACGCATTGAGCACTTTGCTTTTGCCCAAAAAGCCGCAAATTTCAGCCTTTCTACGCCGGAACAGGAATAATCCAAGGGCAGCGGCGCCAAGGGCAATCAAAGCCCAAAGTAAAAGCGGAAAAACGTGAGGCGCTCCCCATGGCGCCCCTATGAGCCGCTCAAAAGCCTGGCCGCAGCCTGCTTCCAGCAGGAAAAGCGGCTGGAACTGCTGATAGCTGGATATCATCGTATATAGAATGCTATCATATCCCATTGTTTCAAAAGTAGCGCCATACGGATTGCCCCAAACGCAGCTCATCAGCCCCTCTGCCCCGGCGAGCAGAATGGTGGGCGATAAGAGCAGAAGCACAGAATATAAGGTGCCTTCGCCAATGGTGCCCACGCTGCTGAATACCAGCGCTGTCGCAGCAAAGCTCAGGGAAGATAGAATTACCAAAGCCGCCAATACGGAAACGGCTGAAATCCACAGCTCCTTACTCGAGCCAAAATAGGCCAGATTCAAAATGAGATTTGCAGCAACCGGGATCAATGAGGCAAGCAGCAGCAAAAGCTCCCCTGCCACATAACGGCCCAAAAACAACGACCGCCTGGAGAACCCCAGGCTGTAATATACATTGACCGTACGCTTGCTCGCCATAAAACAGAACAGGCAAATTCCTAGAACTACCGGCGCCAAAAGCGCACAAATTTGCAGGGGCAGCAGAGCATCCGCTTCAAAAAGAATATAGCGGTACTGCGACCGCAAAGTAAGCGAAGGATTTTGCTGTAAATACGGTGCGAACTTGCTATCATACGTAAGAACATACTGAAATGTTATCCCTGTGAACAGGATCAGCAGCGATAAAAAATATGGCAGCACCGCAGGCAGGCCGGATAAAATAGATCGTCGGACCAAACTGGTGTTTGGCGATAAAATTCGTCTCTCCCGCTCCATAAACGGCTCCCCCTTCTGTTTACACAAAGCTTTTATTTGAATATATCAGCGTAATTTTGCTCTTCACCCTCCATCTCATCCATGAAAATCTCTTCCAGCGAAAGGGGAAAGCTCTCCAATAAGATGGGGTTCATCGCACGAAGCCGCTCCTCCTGCTCCCGGATATCCCCCTGCACGGTAAACGTAATCAAGCGGCCATCTTTTGTGAATCGCTTGAGGGAAAAATCCGAAAAATCACCGCGATTCATTTCGCGGTCAAACGCCACCCGGAATTTGCAGCGGCTGGCGCTAATATCATCAACCGAGCAGTCAAGCAGAAGCTTTTGGCCATCCAGCAGGCCGACATGATCGCAGAGATCCTCCAGCTCGTGAAGATTATGGGAGGAGATAATCACAGAAGCACCGCGCTCTGCCACATATTCGATCAACAGCTTTTTGGCGAGCATACGCTTTGCCGGGTCCAGCCCGTCGAAGGATTCATCCAACAGCAGAAACTCCGGGCGTGTGGAAAGGCAAAGCACCAGCTCCGCCTGCCGGCGCATCCCCTTTGAAAAGCCGTTGATCTTTTCATTTGGATTCAGGTGAAAAAGATTGCAGAGCTCCCGAAAGGTGTTCCCACTGAAGCACGGATAATAGCTCTCATAAAAACGCGCCATTTTTTTCAGCGTGGCATAAGCCTGAAAATAGAGCTCGTCCGGCATATAAAAAAGGCGCTGCTTCATTTTGGCATTGTCAAAAATATTCTCAGCATTCACCCGTACAACGCCTTCCTCAGGCCGGTAGATGCCCGCAATTGTTTTTAAAAGAGTGGTCTTGCCCGCTCCGTTAAAACCCACAAGCCCATAGATTGACGCCTTATGGACGCTCAGTGAAAGGCCGCTCAAAGCGGTAAAACGGCCAAACCTTTTTGTTACGTCGATCACATCAATCATTGGATCTCCTCCTTTGCGTAAATCTTTTTTACCAAATCAATGATTTCCTCCTGCAAAACGCCTTTGGACTGCCCGGAGGAAACCGCAGTGCGTATTTCCTCCAACGCCTTTTCCTTGATCCGCGTATTGGCAAACGCATTTTCGTTTACATAGCTGCCCTTACCCGGCATGGAATAAATCACGCCGTCCGCCTCCAAATCCATAAAGGCATGCTTTACCGTATTGATGTTCAGGTTCAGCTCGCGTGACAGCGCGCGGATCGACGGCAGCTGTTCATTCGGGCGAAACACACCGAGCTGGATCAGGCGCATGATCTGCTCCTTAATCTGCTCATAGATCGGCGTGCGGCTTCGCAGATCGATGTCGATCAAGGCGGTTCCCTCCTCCATATCCGAATCGTGTAACTGAAAGGCAGTACCCTGCCCACAGCATCGGCCATGGGCAGGGCTTGCGCAGCCAAGAGGGCTAAAGGACTTTCCCCTTGGGAGCATATGAAAAAACTTTATTTCACGGCATCCTTGACGTACTGCGGCGCGGCGGATTCGGGCAGGAACATGCAGGTGTAGCCCTTGTCGCCTGCCAGCTTCACCTGGACAAAGTACCCATCCACCCCGTAGAAATAGGCGATATGAGAACGGGCGGCAATTTCCTGCGCCTGCCTGGCGTCGGCAATCTCTACAGCGTTTTTGAAGGCCGTATCATAGACGCCGCCCTGCGACTCATAACTTTTCTTCTGCTCCTCCATATATTTCGAGGATTGCCAGGAACCAATAAAGAAAAAGGAGTCATAACGCAGATGCTCCGGAGCGTGATTCTCTTCTTCGCGCGCGCGCACAATTTTCACGCTTTCCACTTCGGCAGGCTGGCCAATCCTATCATAAAAACCGTTAAATTGCAAGAACTGAATGGTTTTCTGCATCTCTTTGGTCAGATATACCGTATACCCTTCCCTTGTGTTGACGTAAGGAGCACGATATGTTTCATCGCTACTACTTCCTGTATAGCCATAGCCTATCGCCCTCTCACTGTTCTGCAGGCTAATGAAACCAATCGGCTGCTGCGTGGGGAAGTAACGCTGCTCCGCCTTCTGCGCGGTCAAATCATCCGCAATGCATTGCAGGAGCATTTTGCGCTGTAATTCGGAGAGCTCAATCGTCGTCTCCTGCTCCATATAGGGGCTCCATAGGGAGATAGCTCCTGTTTTTTGAATTGTTTCCCGTTCCCAACTATCATACCGCGACGTTAAAGGGGCTGTCAAAAATTTTTGAATCTGTACGTGGCTAGCTTCCGTATCCTCTATGTGAAGCAATTGATTGACCGCCTGAACCGGCACGTGGTAATAGTTGCGCATCAGCTTTTTTCCGTTTTTCAGCTGATAAATCACCTGAATGGTACTCTCGACAAATTGATCCTCACGGGCCACCCCATCCTGATTGGCGGTAATTTTTTGATCACCGGTTTGAATGATTTTCTCATGCACCTGACGGACCAGGCGAAGATCCTCCTCCGCCTCAATGCCTTCCAGCATGTCGCTCAAAGCACCCCAATTATACTCCGATCCGTAGGAAGAGCCGCTGCATCCCAGGCCAAGGAAGGAATCAGATGGCACTGTGATGGAAGCGCTCTGAATCTCCGAAAGCTCCGGGATGCGCGTGCTGAAGCCAAACAGGCCCGTCGCAAACACGATGCCGATGATCAGCGTGATGCCAAGATGAACCGGCAGCTTTTTCAGCCCGCGCAAAAATTCTTTTCCATTTCGGATCAAGGCAAAATCCACAATGCAGTAGATCACTGCAAACACCAGTAAGCCAATCACGATGGCAAGCGCCATGGAAAGCTTCGCCTCCGCAACATGAATCACAAGCCCAAATCCGAGGAAGCCGAGCAGGAACGTAATCAAAAAATTCAAAACCGGATTCACGCCGAGGAAGCCGCAGATTTCCGCTTTGCGCTTGCGGAACAGATACATTCCCAGGAACATCACGGCGATGACTGCGAGCGTCCAGAAAACCAACGGAAGAAAATTCGGCTTCACCCAAGGTGCACCCTCTCCGTATGAGCTTGGTATCAGTTTACCGCTTGCATCCAGTGCGGACAGGTTATTGACGCCGTCATAGAGGAATAGAATGGGGTTGAACGCTTTGAACGAAGTGGGAAGGTCTGTCGTACCATAGCCCATAAAATATTCCCCATACGGGTTGCCAAAGAGCGTTTCCATCAAATATTGCAGGCAATAAAGGACAATCATTGGAGAGCCGAGGAGCACAAACGGGAAGAAGCAGCCCTCTGCTACCGTGCCCACACAGCTGAACACCGCTGCCGTTACGGTAAAGGCGAAACAGGCCAGGATTGAAAAGCTCCAGAAATAATATGCCGTCGCGCTCCAAAGCTGCCAGGAAGAGCCCAGATAGGAAAAGTTAAGAATGAGATTGAACAGCAGCGGCAGGGCGACGGATACAACCAGCATCAGGATACCCGCCAGATATTTGGATACAAAAAGGGATTTCCGCGTGATGCCCAAGCTGTAAAACACATTGACTGTTTTTTTGCTGGCAATAAAGCGGAACATCATCACGCCCAGCAAAACGGAACAGCCGACCACAGCTAAAATAAGCAGAGGAGCAAGATCAGTGACCCCCATTAGCATATATTTATAGGTTTCTTTCAAAGAGGCAGCCGTTTCCCCCCGATATGGCGTGGCTGCAGCATTGTTGATCGACAGGATTCTTACCAGGTTCATAATCGGGATGCAAAACGCCAGCGCAACCGTATTCAGCAACGGCATCAAAAAATTAGAAGTCAGCGCCGTTCGGAACGTATACAGGCGCGGATTAATTGAAGATTTCGGTGAAGTCATAGTCGGTTCCCTCCATTTCATCCAGGAATATTTCTTCCAGTGAGAGCGGCATGCTCTCAAGCACAAGCGGCTTCATCTGCTGGAGCTTTTCTTCAATGGGCGCCTGCTCCCCCACCGTGGTTAAAAGGATCATGCTGCCATCCTTTTTAAACCGCTTGATTTCCAAACCGGTAAAATCCTGCTGCGTCATCTCCCGGTCAAAGGCCAGGCGGAATTTACAGCGATTCTGGCTGATCTCTTCAATTGAGCAATCCATGGCGAGCTTTTGACCATTGATTAAGCCTACATGGTCGCAAAGGCCTTCCACCTCATGCAGGTTGTGGGAGGAAACAATAATGGAGACCTCTTTCTCCGCCATGTATTCCACCAAAAGCTGTTTGGTCAGGCTCCGCTTGGCGGGATCGAGCCCGTCAAAGGATTCATCCAGCAGCAAAACATCCGGATGGGCCGACATACCCAGCACAAATTCTGCCTGCCGTTGCATCCCTTTGGAGAAGCCATTGATGCGTTTGGTAGGATCCAAGCCGAATACCTTGGTCAAGTTTTGAAACGTTTTATCGCTGAATTTCGGGTAGTAGCCCTTATAAAACCGTGCCATCTTTTCCATGCTCGCATAGGGTTGAAAATAGAGATCATCCGGCACATAAAACAGGCGCTGCTTCATCTTCGCATTGTCAAAAATGTTTTCTCCGTCGATGCGCACCTCGCCCTCCTCCGGCTTATATACGCCGGAAACGGTTTTCAACAGCGTTGTTTTTCCCGCGCCATTGTAACCCACCAGGCCATAGATGGAAGAGCACCCCACGGAAAGGTTCATCCCGCTTAAAGCGGTAAATTTACCGAACCGCTTGGTTATGTTCACAATATCAATCAATCAAAACCCTCCTTTGCAATTATAAAGGCGTCATCTGTGATATCACGCATATTACAGTTATGAGAATAGCACAAAAAAAGAGCACCGTCAACCTCAGTTTTAAAACGTAATGTATTCGTAATAAATCTGTAACTTTTTAACTGGTTACTCACTCCGCTTCGAAACGGATGAAATTCGTAGTCAAAATAGCTGCAATCCCCTTAGCAAAACACACAAAAAGTGGCTTCAGGCGCATCTGCACCCGAAACCACGAACTTTAAAAGAGTTGTCCGAAAGGAACGCATTTTACAGCAGCCTCACTAGCCATCCTATAAGATCATCACGAAGGTGCCCGCCGTTATCAAAACGCCGCCAATGACCGTTTGCGGCGTGATCTTCTCCCCCAGAATGATAAAAGCCAGCACCATGCTGATAACCACGCTGAATTTGTCAATCGGCACCACCTTGGAGGCTTCCCCCATTTGAAGGGCTTTGTAATAAAACAGCCAGGAAAGTCCGGTTGCCAGACCGGAGAGAATGAGAAAAATCCAGCTTTTTCTGCTGATATCAGAAATTTGGCTCTGGGTACCGGTTACAAACACAATCCCCCATGCCATAATCAGCACGACAACCGTCCGAATAGCGGTAGCTAAATTAGAATTAATCCCCTCGATCCCTATCTTTGCCAAAATAGAGGTAACTGCTGCAAAAAACGCAGATAAAAGTGCAAAGAGCACCCACATCATGCTTTTTCCTCCTTCCTTTTTCGCTCTCAAAACAATACCTCCTCTGTATATGGAAATGTTTGTAAATCGCGCGTTGCATCCTGTCACGCTTGACCGCCCTGCCCGCTTATGCTATTATGAAAGCGTTGTTTTTTGATAAAAGCGGAACAAATAAGCAGGTAACAAGGAAAACCCTCGTGACCTTTATCGCGCCGATACGGCAGGGAGGAATAAAAATGCGGCAGGCTTTGGTAGTGGTAGATTATCAAAAAGATTTTGTTGACGGAAGCCTTGGGTTTTCGCAGGCAGCCGTGCTTGAGGCCGCCATCTGCGCAAAAATTGAGGCCTATCATGCCAAAAATCAAACCGTGATCTTCACATTGGATACGCACGACGACAATTATTTAGAAACACAGGAGGGAAGGAAGCTCCCCATCCCCCATTGCACGAAGCACTCCGCCGGATGGCAGCTCTATGGGCGTGCAGCCGACTTACGCCGGGCAGAGGACCCCGTGATTGAAAAGCCGGGTTTTGGCTCCCTCGAGCTCGCGGAGCGCCTGTGTGCCGCAAACTTCGATCAAGTTGAGTTTGTGGGCCTTGTCTCCTATATCTGCGTGATTTCCAACGCCGTGCTGGCAAAGGCGGCCCTGCCGGAAGCGGAGATTATCGTGGACGCGGCCTGTACGGCAGGCGCTGACCCTACGCTTCACGAAGAGGCACTCCATGTGATGGAAGGCCTTCAGATCACCGTAAAAAACTGGCGGCGGCCGGAATAACCTTTTGCCCGGCTGCATATCAATGATAGATCAAACAAGAAAGGTCACCGAAAAGATGCAATACATCGTTATGGATCTCGAATGGAATAACGTATATAGTATCAAACGCGGCGGATTCATGAACGAAGTCATCGAAATCGGCGCCGTCCGTCTGGACGAGCAGCTTCGTGAAACCGACACGTTTTCCCACCTGATTAAATCCCAAATCGGCAAGCGGCTGCGCGGGCATGTCCGGGAACTGACGCATTTGACCAATGAGGATTTACAGAGCGGCGAGCCTTTTACCCAGACGATGGCGCAGTTCCGGAAATGGGTAGGAAACGGCCCAGTTACGGTATTGACCTGGGGTGATACGGATATTCGTGTTTTAATTGAAAACTTTAAATTATTCAACGGCCTGGAAACGCTTCCTTTTTTGACGTACTATGCCGATTTGCAAAAAATCGTTCAAGCTGCCCTCCACCTGTCCACCGCGCAGCAGACGGGCCTGAGTGCCGCGGCCGCGATGCTGGGCATCGGGGAAGATGGGCTTTCGCTCCACCGGGCGCTGGATGACAGCGTTTTATCAGCGGAATGCCTGCGCCGCATTTTTTCACCCGCACTGGTTGAGCAGTTCACCCTGCCGTGCGGCGAGGAATTTTATGACCGGCTCCGTTTCAAGGCCTACGTCATAAGCGATATCCACAGCCCAAAGGTAGACCCTGAGCAGCTGCGTTGCTTTTGCGACCAATGCGGCCGGGAAGCCCAGCAGAAAAGCGACTGGGTTTTTACCTGCCGTGCCTTTCGCGCCAAATTCTTTTGCCCGCATTGTGAGCGGCTTTTGCGCCACACCGTCCGGTTCAAGCAGTATTACGACCGGCTGGATGTGCACAGCAAAACCATTTATATAGAGCCGCCTAAAAAGGAAGAGGAAGAGGCATCCACCGCTGCTCCGGCCTGTGTGGAATCGGGCCTGAAATGATAAGAAATCCATAGAAGGCCGCCCGGCTGCTTCGGGCGGCCTTTTCTGATCTGCTTTTTAAAAATCATCCTGCCCTAAGTCCATATCGTCGCAATCGTCGTCATGCATTAGCTCGCCCAATCGCATCCTGCGTTCCACCTTCATTTTTTCCACCTGCTGATGGATCTGCTCCTTCACTTTCCCTGGGTGTTTCACGTTTTTCATCACCAGATGCGGCGTGCTTTTATCCGAAGAATGCACCAGCACGCTGCCCACGCCAAAAATTCGCTGCCCCAGGGAGCGCTTAACGCTCAAATCCCGCACGCGGTAGAGCAGAATCTCCTCCTCTTCCAGGTTCAAAAATCCAGTCTGCAAAAAGATGCGGTCCTCTGATAACGAATATTTGGTGAAGGTGAGCGGCATACCCAGCACACGCTTGCGGTCTTTCCAAATCAGGTTCTTCTGGTCTTCCATAATATGAGTCATCCTCTCCATATTCAGATAAAAAGGATTGAGGTATTTTGCACCATGCCTCTCCCCTGCCTTGTATTGTATCAAACTTGCAGGTATCCTTCAACAAAAACCCATTTTTTCGCTGCCAAGCGGCTTTGATCCTTGAAGGGACATTGAAATTCATGCTATAATAGCTCATACGGATTGCAGAGTTGAAATTGTGAAATTAGAAATCATTGAAAATTGGCCATCTACGCAAAATGCCTCTTGCCGCGAAGCGTCAATGCCTTTTTTCGCAGAGGGATGCTTTGTTGGCCTGATGATACTGAAAAACAATTGAGCCTTAAAAGAAGATAAAGGAGCCAAAACAATGAAAATGAGCCACCTTCTGGGGGAGCGGTTTAAGGAAACGCCCTCCGACTGCCAAATTGCAAGCCACGCCCTGATGATGCGCGGCGGCTATATGCGCCAGCTGTGCAACGGCATCTATTCGCTTTATCCCCCCGCGCGCCGGATCACCCGCAAGATCGAGCAGATCATCCGGGAGGAGATGGATGCGGTTGGCGGGCAGGAGGTGCTGTTCCCCGTTGTGATGCCAGCCTCCCTGTGGCGGGAATCCGGCCGTTATGAGAGCATCGGCAGCGAGATGGCCCGCTTCCAGGATCGCAGCGGGAGCGATGTTGTGCTCGGCATGACGCACGAGGAGGCGGCTGTGCAGCTCGCGCGCGGCGCGGCGAAATCCCATGCGGATTATCCCTTTATGATCTATCAGATCCAAACAAAATTCCGCGATGAACCGCGCTGCCGGGGCGGGCTGATCCGCGTGCGGGAATTCACAATGAAGGACGCTTACTCCTTCCACACCTCACAGGAGGATTTGGAACGTTACTATGAAAAATGCTATGAAGCCTATCACCGCATTTTTGCCCGCGTGGGCGTGCCGGAGGTGGTAGCGGTCAAATCCGATTCCGGCATGATGGGCGGCAGCATTGCCCATGAATTCATGCTGCTGACGGAAATCGGCGAGGATTCCATCGTCCTGTGCGACAGCTGCGGCTACCGCTCCAACATGGAGGCCGCACAGTGCATTGTGGAAAACCGGCAAACAGCACAGGCGGAGCTAAAAAAGGTTGCCACCCCGGGCGTGAAAACCATTGAAGACCTCTGCGCCTTCCTCGGCGTGGAGCCGGAACAGACCTGCAAGGCCGTGGTTTACCAGAAAAATGAGGATGACAGCTATGTGGTCGTCTTTATCCGGGGCGATCTGGAAGTGAATGAAACCAAGCTGCGCAACCTGCTGCAAGCGGAAATCCATCCCGCCGCGCAGATCACGCAGGAAAGCGGGCTTGTGCCCGGCTCCATCGGCGCGGTCGGCCTGAACGATCAGATCAAGGTTGTTTTTGACCGCTCGATGGAGGGCATCCAGTGCACCGTATGCGGCGCAAATGAGGATGGCTACCACTTCACCGGTGTATGCCTGGAGCGCGACCTTGCGGAGAAGCCGGCATTTTTTGACGTGGCGAAGGCCTTCGCGGGTGGCATCTGCCCTGCCTGCGGCAAGCCCCACCTGCGCATCAGCCGCGGCATCGAGGTGGGCAACATCTTCCAGCTCGGCGATAAATACACCCGCTCCATGGGGATGCAGTATCTCGACCGGGAGGGCAAGCTGCAATACCCGATCATGGGCTGCTACGGCATTGGCGTGGGGCGGCTTACAGCCGCTGTGTGCGAAGTGCGGCACGACGATTACGGCCCCATTTGGCCGATGGCGATCGCTCCCTGGCAGGTGCAGCTCTGTGCGCTGAAAGCCGTTGACGCGAAGGTAAAAGAAACAGCGGAAACGCTCTATGACGAGTTGACCAAGGCAGGCATAGAAGTGATCTTCGACGACCGCCCGGTGAGCGCGGGCGTTATGTTCTCGGATGCGGACCTTCTTGGCGTGCCGCTACGGCTCGTGGTGAGCCCCAAAACCTGCAAAAAGGGAATCGTCGAATTCTCAGCAAGGGATAAATCCTTCAAAGAGGATCTTTTACCGGAGGCGGTTGTTGATGCGATAAGGGAGAAAATACAGCAGCTGCTTGCTGATTAAACAAGATTTTTGAAATGCTGCAAGCCCGCAGGCCTAAAATGTGAGGTCTGCGGGCTTTTGTGCTTAAAATTAAAATGTGCTCTTACCGCGCGGCCTGAGCGCGTTCCAGTTTTCTGATCCGTGGATTCACAACAACCAACAAATGAACTTACTCCAGCATAACCCGCTCATATATTTTTTCCTAGCCTATTGACAACTCGTAGCTACAACAGTATAATTAACTCGTAGCTACACAATGGAGGTGATGCATTGGTAGCTCCAAAGAAACCGGGGCCACATCCTGAGAATCCAAAAGACACTATGATCCGCGTTCGCGTGGACAAAATCATCCTGAAAGAACTCGATGAAAGCGCAAAGGCGCTTGACACTTCACGATCGGATGTTATTCGAAAAGGGATTCATCAGGTATATAGTGACCTCAAAAAATGAAAGGAAGCGGCTCCTCTCCGTCAAAGATGCAGCCACTTCCAGTACCGACAACCGCCAGAAGGCGAATTGCAGCATAAATATGATACCATATGCTGCAAATCCTTTCAAGCATTGCGGAAATAGAAGGGAGAGAAGTGAAAAATCATTTTGTAAAACGCTTGACTTTTGGTGCTACGTATCCTATAATGAATTCAGGTGCTACGAAAGTGAGGTGAACTTTTCTAGTGCCGGTTAAAAAAATAGGGCGTCCGACTGACAGTCCCAAAACCTTTATGTTACGGGTTAAAATGGACAAGGATACTTTGGCAAAGCTCGATGAATGCTGTAAGATGACGAATCTCAACCGTTCCGAATTTGTCCGAAGGAATATCTGTGAAAAGTATGACGCTCTCAAAAAATGAAAGGAAGCGGCTCTCAACCCGTCAAAGCTGTAGCCACTTCCAGTACCGCCAATGCCAAAAGGCAATTGCAGCATAAATATGATACCATATGCTGCAACTCCTTTCAAGCATTGCGGAATGTGAAAGGAGTTTATTTTGATGCAGAACGTATTCCCAAAATGGTTCCATCAATCCACCAGTGAATCCCGCTCCGCCTGCGTCATGGATCGCCGCCCCCGGCACCGCGCCTACCTGCAAACGGAGGAAGCCTACCAGCAGGCTATCCGTGAAATGAAGGCGAAACTCGGCGAAGATCGTTCCCTTTTTCTCCGCGTGGAAGAACTCCATAGCGCGTTGCGAAGCCGCGAAGAGGATTGGGTTTACCGGCAGGCTTTCTGCGACTGTATGTACCTGTTGCGCTACATGGACGCATTCTCCCTGCCGGACAGCATCACGGAATAACGGGAGGGATTTCTATGGATCTGGATCAGGCATACGACCTCTTTCTGAGTGAACTCTATCACCGCGCCGTGAAAGCCTTCGATCAATCTGACATTGGCCAGATGCTCTATGAGCAGGGCAAAAAAATGAAGGACGACATCGAAACGAACCTCTCCGCAAGGGAAAAGGAATTTACCTATTCCTGTTTGGAGCAGGTGCTTGCCTCCTGCGGGAGGGAGGCCGAATTCATCTACCGGCAAGGCCTGCGCGATGGCGTTGCAATGCTGAAACACCTCGGTGCAATTTCATAACAACGGCTTTCCTGAGCCTAAAAATCGTCCCGCAAGTTCTCATCGGATCAAGAACTTGCGGGATTTCTTATCATGCCTGCTGGTATTTCGCCAGCAGCCGCTCCATGTTCCCATGCAGGATCATCTCCCGCTCCTCCCCCGTCATTGGCACAAGCTGAAGCTTCTCCAATTCGTCCTGCGGGTTCCACATCGGGTAATCCGTGCCGAACAGCACGTGGTCCGCGCCGAAAATATCAATCAGCTCCCCCACCTGATGCGGCGTCAATATAAACTGGCTGCTGGAGGTATCCACATACACATTCTTGAGCGCCAGGCTCAGCGCGCCGTTTTCCCACTCGGAATAGCCGCCGAAATGCGCCGCGATCACATCGAGCTTCGGGAACCGATCGAGAATTTTTGCTAGCCGCCAGGGCTTGGAATACTCCGTGCGGCTGTCGCCCGTATGTACCAGCAGCGGCATGCGCCCCTCGATCGCCTCATAGAGCGGGAAAGCCTTTTCGTCATCGATCAGGAATTCCTGAAAATCCGGGTGGAGCTTCACACCGACAAGGCCCATCTCAAGCGCCTCTTCCACCTGCCGGGCGATTCGGTTACTCTCCGGGTGCAGGGCGGCAAAGCCGATCAACCGATCCGGGTAGCGTTGCACCTGCTCCGCGATAAAGGCATTAATGGAATCGACCTGCTTCGCTGTGGTCGCCACAGAGTGCACCACAAAACGATCCACCCCATATTGGTCGCCCCAGCGCAGGAGGTTTTCCACCGTGCCATCCGCCGCCATGGAGCAGCCGTAAAACTGGCCGATATTGTCCGTTGCCTTGCGCGCAATTTTTTCCGGGAAGATATGCGCATGTGCATCAATGACCATAGGAACGCCTTCTTTCTCAAACAAAACCACGTTTTGCGCCTATTTTAACGCAAGCTGCTCGCCCTCGTCCTCAGCGCTTAGCAGCGCGCCTGCGGCGGGCAAATTCTTTGTGCGGTAGCGGTGGGGCTTTGCAAACTCCCCTTCGCGGTAATCCCGCACGCGCATCAGCTTCTGGCCGCGTTTGAGCGTCATCACGGCCACGCCGATGGTATCCTTGGTGGTTTTGGGCGTGATCGCGCCCGTGTGCAGCAACAGCAGCCTCCCGGCGCTCGATTGGAGCACCAGCTCGCAATCCTCCGCGATGAAGCGGGCGGCGGCCAGCGGCGCTTTGTCGGAATAGGCCTTCACAAGCTTTTTGCGGTTTGTCTTTGTTTCATAGGCGGAGAGCTCCACCTTGGCGACCTTGCCATTTTCAAAGAAGAAGAGCATAAAGCCGCTGTAATCCTTCGTTACGGCCATGTAGACGACGCTCTCCCCTTCCTCCATCCCCAGCTTTGCGGGAACGAAATCGCCGAGCACGCTCGCCTTTGTATCATCAAAATCTGCAACCTTCGCCTTATAGACCTGGCAGCGGTTTGTGAAGAATAAAAGCTCGCGGTTGTTTGTGGATTCCATCGTCTGGGTAATCTCGTCGCCATCCTTGCGCTTCTGCTCCCCACTCATGCGCAGGGAAAGCGGCGTGATCTTCTTGAAATAGCCGTCGCGCGTGAGGAAGAGATGCACGGGGTAATCCGGCGTGTCCTCCTCTTCTTCCTCCACGATGATATCCGCCGCGTAGACGATCTCACTGCGGCGGGGCTGGCTATATTTTTCGATCACATCGCGCAGCTCGCCGATGATGATCTGCTGAATTTTCCGGCGGTGGGCAAGGATATCCTCCATTTCCGCAATCTCTTGCTCCAGCTTACCGGTTTCATCCGTCCGCTTGAGGATATACTCACGGTTTAAATGGCGCAGCTTGATCTCCGCCACATATTCCGCCTGAATCTCATCAATGCCGAAGCCGATCATCAGGTTGGGGACGACCTCGCTCTCCTCCTCCGTCTGGCGGATGATTTGAATCGCCTTGTCGATATCCAGCAGGATTTTGGCAAGGCCCTGCAACAGATGCAGCTTCTCCTTGCTCTTGGTCAGGTCGTAAAAGGTGCGCCTGCGCACGCATTCTACACGGAAGGCGATCCACTCATTGAGCAGCTCTTTCACGCCGAGCACGCGCGGCACCCCGGCGATCAGCACATTAAAGTTGCAGGAAAACGTATCCTCCAGCGGCGTGATGCGAAAGAGCTTTTGCATGAGCTTCTCCGGGTCTACGCCGCGCTTGAGATCAATGGTCAGCTTCATACCGGCTAAGCCCGTCTCATCGCGCACATCACTGATCTCGCGGATCACGCCCGCCTTGACACGGTCGATGATCTTATCAATGATCGCCTCAATCGTGGTTGTCGGCGGGATTTGGGTGACATCAATGCAGTTATTCTCTTTATCATAGGCGTATTTTGCCCGCACACGGATGCCGCCGCGGCCGGTGCGGTAGATGTTTTCCATCTCCGTGCGGTCGTAGAGGATCCGACCGCCGCCCGTGAAATCCGGCGCTTTAAGCGTGTCGGCCACATTGTGCCCCTCATCCTGCATGAGCGCAATGGCCGTTTCGCAGACCTCTTTGAGGTTGAAGGGGCAGATGGAGCTCGCCATGCCCACGGCGATGCCGGTATTCGCATTGACGAGGATCGACGGGAAGGTCACGGGCAGAAGCGTTGGCTCCTTTAATTTGCCGTCGTAATTATCCACGAAATCAACCGTATCCTTATCAATATCGCGGAACAGCTCGTTGCAGAGCGGGTCAAGCTTTGCTTCGGTATAACGGGAGGCGGCCCACTGCATATCGCGGGAATATGCCTTGCCGAAATTTCCCTTGGAATCCACATACGGGTGCAGCAGCGCCTCATACCCGCGGGAAAGGCGCACCATCGTATCATAGATTGCCGCGTCGCCGTGCGGATTAAGCTTCATCGTGCTGCCGACAATATTGGCCGATTTGGTCCGGGCGCCGGTCAAAAGCCCCATTTTATACATTGTATATAAAATCTTCCGGTGCGAGGGCTTAAAGCCGTCGATCTCCGGAATCGCGCGGGATAGAATCACGCTCATCGCATAGGGCATGTAGTTGGTTTCCAGCGTATCTGTGATGCGCTGGTTAACCACCTCGCCCGCGCCGAGAATATGGGCGTTTACATTGACCTCATTCTTTTTTACCGGATTTTTTTTGTTTTTTCTGGGAGCCATAATCAAATGTCCATCCTTTCACAGCCTGGGGAAAGCGGATGTTCCGTTTCACGAATCAGCTGACATCCGTCAAATCGAGATACAGGTGCCCGTTATCCGCAATATGCGTTTTGCGCGCCGCCAAGTTGTTACCCAGCAGCATGTCGAACATCCGGGAGGTTTCCTCCGCCGCATCCGGCTCGATCTTAATCAGCCTGCGCGTGGCAGGATTCATCGTGGTGAGGCTCATCATGTCGGCATCGTTTTCACCCAGGCCTTTGGAACGCTGGATATCCGGCTTGGGGCGGCAGTCGCCCAGTTCCGTGAGCACATCGGATTTCTCCTTCTCCGTGTAGGCAAACCAAGTCTGCCCCTTGTGGTTGATTTCATACAAAGGGGATTCCGCGATGAACACCTTTCCCTCATCGATCAGCGTGGGCATCAGGCGGTAGATCATCGTAAGCACAAGCGTACGGATCTGGAAGCCGTCCACATCCGCATCTGTGCAGATGATGACCTTATTCCACCGAAGCAGGTCCAGATTGAAAGAGGAAAGTTCCTTGCTCGCCTTGCTTCTCACCTCTACGCCGCAGCCGAGGATTTTAATCAGATCCGTAATGATCTCGCTTTTGAATATTTTATCGTATTCACATTTTAAGCAGTTAAGAATCTTACCGCGCAGCGGGATGATCGCCTGAAAATCCGGATCGCGCGCCTGCTTGCAGGAGCCGAGCGCCGAATCCCCCTCCACGATAAAGAGCTCGCGCTGACCGACATCCTTGCTGCGGCAGTCAACGAATTTTGCAATGCGATTGGTCATATCGTTGGAGCTTTGCAGCGTTTTTTTGAGATTCTGGCGCGTTGTTTCCGCCTTGATGCGGCTGCGCATATTGATGAGCACCTGCTCGGCGATCTTATCCGCCTCCAGGCGGTTTTCGATGAAATAGACTTCCAACTGATGGCGCAGGAACTCCGTCATGGCCTCCTGAATGAATTTGTTGGTAATGGCCTTCTTTGTCTGGTTTTCATAGGAGGTCTGCGTAGAGAAGGAGGATATGACGAGGATCAAACAATCCTCCACATCCTGAAAGCTTATTTTGCTGTCGCTTTTGAGATATTTCCCGTTTTGCTTGAGGTAGGCGTCGATTTGAGAGACAAAGGCGCTGCGCGCGGCCTTCTCCGGCGCGCCGCCATGCTCCAAAAAGCTGGAATTGTGATAGTATTCCTTCCTCTGCTTTTTATTGGAGAAGCAAAGTGCAACGTTAATCTTCACCTTATAATCGGGCTTGTCCGCGCGGTCGCGCCCCTTGCGCTCTGTTTGCCAGAACTGCACGCTGCTGAAGGCTTCCTCCCCGGCAAATTCCTTCACATAGTCGGAAATGCCGTTTTCATAAAAATACTCGTAGGTTGCAAAGCCCTTCTCCGTCTGATCCCGCAGGACAAAGCGCACCCCGGCATTGACGACGGATTGCCGCAGGATCGTCTCCTGATAATATTCCAGCGGTACATTGATATCCGTAAACACCTTGAGATCGGGCCGCCAGCGGATGGTGGAGCCGGTATCCTTCTTTTGATACGGCTCCTTGACGAGCTTTCCGGCGGGTTCGCCGTGCTCAAAGTGCATTTTATAGCACCAGCCGTCGCGGTGCACCTCCGCATCCATATACTCCGAGGCATACTGCGTGGCGCAGAGGCCCAGGCCGTTGAGGCCGAGGGAGTATTCATAGCTGCCATCGCTGTCGTTGGTGTTGTATTTGCCGCCGGCATACAGCTCGCAGAAAACGAGCTCCCAGTTGAATTTGCCTTCATTTTCATTGTAATCCATCGGGATCCCACGGCCAAAATCCTGCACTTCAATGGAGCCATCGATAGAACGGGTTACCACGATCTTGTCGCCAAAGCCCTCGCGCGCCTCGTCGATGGAGTTGGAGAGGATTTCAAAAATTGAATGCTCGCAGCCCTCCAGCCCGTCGGAGCCAAAGATAACGGCCGGACGCTTGCGCACCCGGTCCGCGCCTTTGAGCGATGTAATATTTTCATTGCCATAGCTTGCCTTCTTTTTGGGCATGTAACTGGTCATCCTTTCGCGATTCCTTCGGGCAACACACGCGGCAAAGCCCTCAGTTCGCTTTCTCGTTCCCTCTCGGGAGGGAGAAAACAAAAATTTTCCTTTTTCCAGAATACTACTTTACACGATATCTTGGGTCTATGTCAAGGGCAAGGGACAAGATGCCGGGCCAATCTGCTGGAAAAGAGGGAGAAACACCAACGGAAATTGGAATAAAATGGAATCGCACATGCATCTTGAAACAGCAACAGAGCCCGAACCGCGCCGGAAAACCGGCGGTTTCAGGCTCTGTCAGGATTAATCCGGCGTCAGTCGTTTTGGGGCGGCTGTTCCTGCGCGTGCTCCTCTGCGGAGGCTTCCGCATTCTGCCCGGACTGCTCATCAGGCGCGCTTGCATCATCAGCCGGATGCTCTTCCTGTTCGGGAAGCGCATCTGCTTCCACCATCGGCTCTATCTCAAGGGAGTCATTCGTCATAAGCTCCTTAAAGAGATCGCCATCCACTTTTTCATGGTTATACAGATAGTGGGCAACCTTGTGCAGCTTATCCTGATGCTCCTCTAAGATGGAACGGCAGCGGCTGTATGCGTTGACGATGATGCGGTTGATCTCCTCATCAATTTCAGAGGCCACATTTTCAGAATAATTGCGCGTATGGCTGAAGTCACGGCCGAGGAACACCTCGTCGTTCCCGGAGCCGAAGGCAATCGGGCCAAGCGTTTCGCTCATGCCGTATTTTGTGACCATCTTGCGCGCAATCTCTGTGGCGCGCTCAATGTCGTTGGAGGCGCCGGTGGAAATATCACCGAGGATCAGCGATTCCGCCACCCGGCCGCCGAGCAGGACAACGAGCTCATCGAGCATATCGTTTTTGGAGGTGTAGCTCTTATCCTCCTTCGGCATGGACATCGTATAGCCGCCCGCCATGCCACGTGGGATGATCGAAATTTGATGCACCGGATCCTGGCTCTCCAGGAAGAAGGTTGCAACCGCATGGCCCGCCTCATGGTAAGCCGTCAGCTTTTTCTCCTTGCTGCTCATCTTGTGGGACTTTTTCTCTGTGCCGACGACGACCTTGATCGTCGCTTCCTCGATCTCCGTCATCGTGATCGCCTTTTGATTCCGGCGTGCGGCCAGCAGCGCCGCCTCATTTAGGAGATTTTCCAAATCCGCACCCGTAAAGCCCACGGTAGAGCGCGCAATCACATTCAGATCCACATCCGGCGCAAGGGGCTTGCCCTTCGCATGAACTTTCAAAATCGCCTCACGGCCCTTGAGATCCGGGTAGCCGACCGTCACCTGGCGGTCAAACCGGCCGGGGCGCAGCAGCGCCGGATCCAGGATATCCGGGCGGTTGGTGGCCGCAATGATGATAACGCCTTCGTTCGCGCCGAAGCCGTCCATCTCCACGAGCAGCTGGTTCAGCGTTTGCTCGCGCTCATCGTGCCCGCCGCCCATACCGGCGCCGCGATGGCGGCCGACCGCGTCGATCTCATCAATGAAGATGATCGCCGGGGAATTCTTCTTGGCCTGTTCAAACAGGTCACGTACGCGGGATGCACCCACGCCGACATACATCTCTACGAAATCCGAGCCGGAGATCGAGAAAAACGGCACGTTCGCTTCCCCTGCTACCGCGCGGGCCAGCAGCGTTTTACCGGTGCCGGGAGGGCCGACGAGCAATACGCCCTTCGGAATCCTTGCGCCCAGATCATTAAATTTGCGCGGCTCCTTGAGGAAAGCGACGATCTCGGAGAGCTCTTCCTTCTCCTCATCCGCGCCTGCAACGTCGGCAAAGGTAGTTTTGCGCTTTTCATCCTTCACCTGCTTGACGCGCGCCTTGCCGAAGCTCATCGTCCGGTTCGTCTCGTTGGTCATCGTCTGATTCATACGGCGCGTCATATAGACCAGGCCGCCGATCAGCAGCACAATCATCAACGCCGTCGGCAGAAGGCTCACCCACCAGGAATTTGCACTCCCGGCCTCCATATCATATTTAATAGGGGCATCCGGATGGGCTTTATTATACTCGCGCACCGATTCGTGGATATCTTCTACGAACAGGTTAGCATTGGGAACCGTGTATTTTTGCCACTCATTGCTGCCTTTCAGCTGATATTCCAATACACGGCTGCTTAAATTAAAACGATAGGCGGTTACCTCGCCCTGATCGAAATACTGGACGATCTGATAATATTCCGTCTTTACACGGTTCTGCGTTGTGGTAAAGAAGGACAGCGCCAGAATCAATACGACCGGCAGCAACAAATACGGCAGGAAAACACGCCAGTTCCTTTTCTTATCCAAGTTAATCAATCACTCCTTCAGCTATCTTGCCCAAAACGGCAGATTTCATTAATGCAATCATTTACCGCCATAGACGAAGGGCTTCAAAACGCCCACATACGGAAGATTGCGATATTTTTCATCATAATCAAGGCCGTAGCCTACCACAAACTCATCCGGCACACACGCGCCCACATAATCCGCAGCCAAATCCACCTGGCGGCGCTCTGGCTTATCGAGCAGGGTGCAGATGCGGATGCTCTTGGGATTGCGGGAGGTTAAAATCTCGCGTATGTAGTGGAGGGTTTTGCCGCTGTCGAGGATATCCTCCACAATCAGCAGATCATACCCTTCCAGATTGATATCCAAATCCTTTACGATTTTGACGACGCCGCTCGTTTTCACTCCGGAACCATAGCTGGAAACCGCCATGAAATCGATGCGGCAGGGAATGGTGATTGCACGCATCAAATCCGCCATGAATACGACGGAGCCTTTGAGGACGCTGATCATCAGCAGGCGTTTCGCCTTGTAATCCTCGCTGATTTTTGCGCCCAAATTTTTTACAATGCCCGATAATGCTTCCTCGTCGAGCAGAATTTTCTCGATATCGTCACGCACGATTATATCCCCCCGCTGGTGATAATTAATATTTGATCCGTCTGACCCGTGACAGCCACCCGTTCATCCACACCAAAAAACGGGGCCCACACCGGGCCCGTAGCATCGCTCAAAACAGGCATGCCGCTTCGCTTCTCCGGTGGAACCTCCAGCTCCTGAAACAGATTCTTAAAGGTTTTGGTGCAGCCCCTTCCGGCAGGGCGCAGGCGGTCGCCGGCAATGCGCTGCCGCAAAATCAGGTTACCATGTATTCTATCATAATCCAAGCAATTCGCCAACTGGTGTTTATGAATTTTTTGTATCTTTACAAAATCTTTTTTGTAAACAAAAGAAAATGCCAGCCGCTCCCCTTCCCATTCCAAAACCTGTGCTTCAGGCCATTCCGGCGGTTGGACGGCAACCGCCAGACTTTTCACCGCAGCATCCGCCTGTGGAAACTCCAGCATACCACGCCGGACGCGCACGGTAACGCCTCCGCCCACCTGCGCATAGCCTTGCCCCTGCTCCAGCAACTGCTCCACCGCTGCGATATGGCAGTAGGCAGGCTGGGTGCATCCCTCATCCCTCAGGATTTGCGCGATGACTCGGGTGCGCAGTGCTTTCTCCTGTGCGAGCAGCTCCGCGGCAGGATAGCCGCTTTGCCTTTTCAGCTTTTGAAGCGATTGTAAGGCAAGCCGTTCCAAAAGCGCATCGTCAGAGGATAACGTATCGATGCAGCGGCGCGCGGCCTCATGCACGTTGGGGTTGATGCTTCGCAATACCGGCACAATCTCCAGCCGCACCCGATTGCGTACATAGTCATGGGAGAGGTTGGTGCTGTCGATCACATAAGGAATCTGGCGCTGCGCGCAATAGGCCTCGATCTCCTCCCGCGTACAGTCGATCAGCGGGCGGATGATCCGCCCCCGCTTCGCCGGAATACCGCACAGGCCGTGCAGGCCCGCGCCGCGCGCAAAATGCATCAGGAAGGTTTCCAGCTGATCGTCCAGTGTATGCGCTGTTGCAATGAGCGCATGTTCGTCCAGGGATTCCAGATAGGCGTAACGGACGCGCCTGCCGCATTCCTCGATCCCTTCTCCCGTCCGCTCCGCCTCCAGCGCCACATCCGCATGCAGGGTGGAAAGAGGGATTTGCAGCCGCTTGCACGTATCGCGCACCAGCGCCTCATCCCGATCCGCCTCCGCGCCGCGCAGGCCGTGATGGATGTGAGCAGCGGATAGTTTCAGCGAAAATTCCTCTCGAATTTCCTCCAGAAGAAAGAGCAGCGCCATCGAATCCGCGCCCCCGGAAACGGCGGCAATGACCGCCGCGCCGGGCGCCAGCAGATGATGACGCTGAATTGTTTCAAGAGCCCTACATTTCATCGCGGTTTCTCTCCAAGGTGGTAAACATCGTATAATCCGGATTCCAGCCGAGCTCCACCGTCTCCACCGGGCCGTGGCGGTTTTTGGCCACGATCACCTCGGTGATGTTGGCGTTTGCCTCTTCCGGCGGATTTTCATCCTTATAATAATCCTCACGGTAAAGCATCATAACAATATCCGCATCCTGCTCAATGGAGCCGGATTCACGCAGGTCGGAGAGCTGTGGGCGGTGTGATTTGCCGCGCCCCTCCGTGCCGCGGGCGAGCTGGGCCAGCGTGATAACGGGGACGTTGACATCTTTCGCCATCAATTTCAGGTTTCGCGTGATATCAGAAACCTCCTGCACACGGTTTTCCGTGCGTTTGCCGGACTGCATGAGCTGGAGATAGTCGATGACCACGCAGTCAACATCCCGCATGCGGCGCACGCGAGCCTTCATCTCCGGCACGGTGATACTGGAAGTATCGTCTACATAGAGGTCGCAGTCATTTAAAACAACTGTGGCCGCGCCGAGCCTGCTCCACTCATCATCCGTCAGCTGCCCGGTACGCATCTTTTGGCTGCCGACGCGCGCCTCGCTCGAAAGCAGGCGCTGCGCTAACTGCTCTTTGGTCATCTCAAGGGAAAAAAACAAAACCTTTTTCTTCGCCTTGAGCGCAACATTGCGCGCAATGTTGAGCGCAAAGCTCGTTTTACCCATTGCCGGGCGGGCGCCCACAATGATGAGGTCGGATTTATTCAGGCCGGAAATGACCCGGTCCAGATCCGAAAAGCCTGTGGTGAAGCCCATATACTGCTCCCGATCCGGGGAACTCAGCTTATAGAGCCTGTCATACACCTCATTGACGATTACATCGCTCAGGCGGGAGGGCCCGACCGTATTCTTTCCCTGCCGAATATCATAAATGCGCTGTTCCGCGGCATCCAGCAGCAAATCCGCCTCCGCCTCTTCCGTTGTGGCGGAATCAATGATCTCCCGGGAAACGTTGATGAGCGTGCGCATATAGAACTTTTCCCGCACAATACGGGCATACGCCTCCACATTCGCGGTGGAAGGCACCGCCTGCGCGAGCTGGAACAGATAAGTTTTGCCGCCCGCATCGTCGTATACGTTATCTTTTTTCAGTTGATCCAGCACGAGCAGCGGGTCAATCTTGCCGCCCATGGCGTCGATATTGACCATGATGCCGAAAATAGCCTGATGCTGCGGCAGGTAGAAATATTCCCCTTTGACCAGCATCAGCACCTGCGGCATACAGCCCGGATCGATCAGGAGAGAGCCCAGCACAGCCTGCTCCGCCTCCAGGCTAAATGGCATTTTTACGCCATCAAAGCTGGAAAGCGCGTTGATCTCATCCATGCTGACCACTCCTTTCTTACCCTGACTGATGTGCGAAACTGATTTTCACATTTTCACACGCTGTTTTATTATAATGGGAACCGTTTGAAAGAGTTCACTTTCAAACGGTATCTCTTCGACCTGGTAGGCTTTTATTCGCCCACCATCACATACAGCTTGGCGGTTACGCCGTTATAGAGCTTGATCTCCGCCGGGAAGGTGCCAAAATTTTTGATATCCTCCACCACGATTTTGCGCTTATCGACCTGGATGCCGAACTCCTTGGCGATCAATTCCGCAATCTCCTTTGAGGTGACGGAGCCGAACAACCGGCCGTTCTGACCCGCGTTAGCGGTGAGCTTCAGCGTTTTGCCTTCCAGCTTGGCGGCGGCTTCCTTCGCTTTGGCCGTCTCTGTGGCGATGCGGTAATTCTCGGCCTCCTGCCGGTTTTTCAGCTCGCTCATCGCCTGCTTATTCGCCTCCATGGCAAGGCCGCGGGGGAAGAGGAAATTGCGGGCATATCCATCAGAGGTTTTCACCATCTCGCCTTTTTTCCCAAGGCCTTTTACATCCTGCTTTAAAATAACATTCATTCTCAGAACCATCCTTTCTATCACAAAACAAGGGTTGCACCCGGCGCACGTTCAGTCCTGCGTCTCTTCCGGCTGCTCCTGTGGGGCCTCTTCCTGCGCATTGATCTGCGCATAGAATTGATCGATCACCTGCAACAGGCGAACCTTGGCATCGCTGACCGATATATTGCTCAGCTGCGCAGCCGCCATCGTCTGATGACCGCCCCCGCCAAGCATTTCCATAATCAGCTGAACGTTCATAGCGCCCATGGAGCGCGCGGAAATATTGACGATATCCTCCGTCCGGTAGAGCACATAGGAGGATTGTATCCCGCTGATATTCAGCATCTCGTCCGCGGCCTGCGAAGCGATGATCCGCACATCCTCGGACTCAATATCGGCAATTGCGATTGCGCAGCCGCGATAGGTATCAAAATTCGAGGTGATGGCGTTACGCAGCTGGTGATCCTCCATGCTGTTGGAAAACAACTGCTTGACGCGCACAGTATCCGCACCGCGCCCGCGCAGGTATGCCGCTGCCTCAAAGGTATGCACCCCGGTGCGCAGCACAAAATCACGCGTGTCGAGCATGATGCCCGCAAGCAGCGCTTCCGCCTGCAATTTATCGATAAACGGCTTGTTGCTCATATAGGGCAGCAGCTCCGTTACCATCTCCGATGCGGAAGAAGCCGTGGGCTCATGATAAAAAATAACCGCGTTATCAATAAAGTTAACCGTTTTGCGATGATGGTCAATTACGATCACAGTTTTGACCTTTTCTAGCAGCGGCGGATATTCCACAAAATCCGGCCGGTGCGTATCCACCACCACAAGCAGCGTGCGCTTGCCGAGCAGCTGCAAAGCGTCACCCGGCTCAATGATGAAATCCCGCATGCCGCCCTCATCGAGCTGGCCGACCAGCGCCTTTGCAAGCGATTTACCGCGCGACATGACGATATATGCCGGCTTTTTGAAAAAGCGCGCCGCGCTCCACACGCCAACCGCAGCGCCCAAAGCATCCAGATCGGCGAAGCGGTGGCCCATAATCAAGATGGTATCGCTGCCTTCAAAAAGCTCTGCGATCGCGGATGCAACGATCCGGGTGCGCACCTTCGTCTGCTTTTCAACGCTTTGAGAAACGCCGCCGAAAAAGGTAAACTGGCCGTGCGTATTGACCGCCGCCTGATCCCCGCCGCGGCCGAGCGCCATATCGAGCGCCTGCCTTGCGGCGTCCTCGCACTCGCGCAGGCTGTCTCCTCGGCCTACGCCGATGGAGAGCGTCACGCCGGTCAGGCCTTCATATGTATAGGCCCTGACGCTGTCGAGCACATTAAAACGCTGCTGCATCATCGTTTGCAGCGCCCGCTCCTCCACCACCATCATATAGCGGCTGTTGGCATATTTGCGCATAATGCAATCGAATTGAGAGGACCAGGTTTCAATGATCTTCTCCACGCCGCCGGTGAGGGCGGCCTTCTCGCTATCCCGCAGGCCGTGGGCGATCTCATCCAGGCTGTCCATTGCCACCAGCAATACGGCCGGGCGGCTGGATTGATATTCTTCCGCCTGCTTTTTCAGCTGGGTATCATCAATATAGTAGAGGACAATGGCCGCATCGCTCTGGTCGGAAACGCGGTTGGCATAAACGGTATACCGCAGCCCGTCGTATTCCACCGGGACGCTGTCCTGCGCCACGATCTCCTCCACCGGAACCCCGGAGGTAAATTGGCTTGCCCCGGCATCCTCCAGCTTCTTTCCGCCCAACACGCGCGTACGGAAAAGCTCGTTAAACCAGAGCACCTTCCCGCCGCTGTCCACAGCCAGAATCGGCAGCGGGAATTCCTGCGCCGACTTCTGATCGGGGAAGGAAAGGGAGTTGGAAATCTGCAACACAGCCCTTTGGACACGCCGCCCATGAAAATACAGGTGCAGCAGTTCAAATGCCAGACAGCCAAGTAAAAAGAGCAGCTCCACCGTAGCCAGCTGCCATGAAAAGGCAAAGGTAACGCCCGCAAAAACGAGACATACACCCAGGGAAATCACGGCCACCGGATACGTCTTCCAGAGATTTTTCATCCAATCCCCCCTTCATAACGCCAAACAAGAACCGAACATCGATTTACACTTCCATCAGGATCGGTAGGATCATGGGGCTGCGCTTCGTGCGCTCATACATGAGGTGGGATACCTCATCGCGCAGTTTAAGCTTGATGGAGCTCCAGTCATGCACGTTATGAGCGGCGCAATCCTCCAGGATGCGCTGAGCAACCTTGCAGGCATCCTCAATCAGCTCTTCCGATTCGCGCACATACACAAAGCCGCGCGATACCACATCCGGCCCGGAGAGCAGCTCGCCCGTTTTGCTGTCGATCGTGGCCACCACGATAATCAGGCCATCCTGCGCCAGATGCTTTCTATCGCGCAACACAATACTGCCCACATCGCCCACGCCATAGCCATCGACAAACACGCGGCCGGACGGGACGTTGCCGCTGACGCGGAACTCCTTTTCGGAGAGAGAAACCTCCACGCCATTGTCAGCGATGAGGATATTTTTCGGATCCATGCCCATGCTCAGCGCCAGCCCCGCATGCTTGCGCAAATGCTTCTGCTCGCCATGGACGGGGATAAAATATTTCGGCTTGATAATGCCGAGCATCAGCTTTTGCTCCTCCTGGCAGGCATGGCCAGAAACATGAACGTCATACATCTTTTCATAAACGACTTCCGCGCCCAGCTTCATCAGCTCATTGACCACCTTGCTGACCGTTTTTTCATTGCCGGGAATCGGATTGGCCGAGATAATCACATAGTCGTTCGGGCAGATCGAAACCTTGCGGTGATCGGAAAACGCCATGCGCGTCAGAGCGGACATCGGCTCGCCCTGGCTGCCGGTTGTGATAATGACCATCTGATCCGCCGGATAGCGGTTCACCATATCGATGCTCACCAGCAATCCGTCCGGCACATGGAGGTAGCCGAGCTCCGTGCCGATAGCCACCACATTTTCCAGGCTGCGGCCAGACAGCGCCACCTTACGGCCAAGGCTTTGCGCCACATCAATGATCTGTTGCACCCGGTGGACGTTGGAGGCAAACGACGCGACGATCAGACGGCGGTTCCCAGCCTTTGCGAAAAGACGCTGGAAGGATTCGCCCACCTTCCGCTCGCTTTCCGTGAAGCCCGGGCGCTCCGCATTGGTGGAATCGGAGAGCAGGCAGAGCACCCCCTCCTTCCCGATCTCGGCAAACCGGGCGAGATCAATCATCTCTCCGTCAATCGGCGTTGTATCGATTTTAAAATCACCCGTTTGAATGATGGTGCCCGCCTTGCAGCGGATCGCCAGCGCAACCGCATCAGGAATGGAATGGTTCACGTGGATCAGTTCCACATCAAAAGCGCCGAAGGAAATGTGATCCCCAGGCTTGACTACATTTAAGCTCGTCGTGTTTAAGAGCCCATGTTCTTTAAACTTGCCCTGAATCAGGCCGATCGTCAGGCGAGTGGCATAGATCGGAATATTCAGCGTTTTCATCAGGTAGGCAAGGCCGCCGATATGGTCTTCATGCCCGTGCGTGATGACGATTCCGCGGATTTTATCGGCATTGCGCTCCAGATAGGTAAAATCCGGAATGACCAGGTCAACGCCCGGCATATCCTGATCCGGGAAAGCGAGCCCGCAATCCACCAAAAACATATCGTTGCCATATTCATACAGCGTAATATTTTTGCCGACCTCGTTGAGGCCGCCGAGAAACGCAATTTTCACCGGCGCAACCTTTTTCGCCGCCTGCTGCCGTTTCCGATTCTGATAATAACGGTGCTCCGCGGCGGCCGGCTTTTTGCCGCGCACACTGGCATCGATAATTTTATCCTTTGGGGTTTTTTGTGTTTTTTGTTCCTTCGTTTCATTTTTTTGATTGGGCATTCCATCTACTCCTTCTGTATTTCATATTTTCACGCAGCACAGGATGGAACGAAAAAGCAAACCATTATCATACCGGTTTTGTCCGTTTTTAAAACCAATCAGACAAAAATAACCGAAGCCCCTGCCATTCCATAAAACGTCAGAGGGCAGTTTTCGCTTCGGCGATCACGGCCATTTTTCTGTGTCGTTTTCTCTTCCGACCATCTGGACTGTTTATAAAACCCGCCGTGCCATACCGCAGGCGGGATATGAATCAAGGGTACAATATCACATCGTGCACGGCAAACAAGTGAACTCGTGTCTGTTCCCTCTGGCCGTTTCCAACCAGCTCTGCCGGCTCTCTTTATGTTTGCGGCTCCTGCCGCACAAATTGCAATTCCCGTCAACCATTCACAAATCCGCTATACCGCAGAAAATTATTCCACAACATCGCTCCTGCACGGAGCACACGCTATTTGTAATATTTTACCGCGCCTCGTCCTTTCTGTCAAGTGACATGCCAGCACGAAGTTTATTTTCGATTTGGGTGCACAGCTCCTGCGCCGTTTCCATATTGGCCGCCTCCGCCACCAAACGGAGCTTTTTCCCGCTGTGGGAAGGCGTAATCAGCAGGCTCCCGTCCCCCCGGCTCAGGGTGATGCCCTCCTCGGCGTTTGTCACCTCTTCCCCCTGAGAGGAAAAGAAATCCGCCAGACGCGAGGGCAGGATATCCACCTCCACCACCTGCCGTGCAACAGAAAAATCGGGCAGCTCTGATAAAAGCTGCGAAAGGGAAACGCCGCGCTCTTTCATGATAGCCAGAAGCTTGACTGCCATGAAGAGCCCATCCCGCACCCAGAGCTGCGAGGCGCTGACCGTCCTGGCTCGCGCGTCGCTGTTATCTGCTGGGCTGATGAGATAGCGCAGCACCTTGCGCTCATAGCTCTGGGCAATTGTGTTAAGCAGGCGGGGCGCATCGTAAGGCAGTGCAACGTCGTGCCCGCTTTGCAGCTCATACAGGGTGCATACCGCGAGCAGGCGGTCAAATTCCACAAGCCCCGTTTCCGGTGTGCTGATGCTTAATTTGGTGCCGTGCCGGTTCACGTGGAGAATCATATCCCCCTCTTTACACTCCAGCCGCCCCAAACAATCCCCCAGCAGCATTGTAATCCTGTCGTTTGCGCACTGCACGCGTGCCTGCTGCCCCAAAAGCCCTGCAGGAGCCGTTCGGCACAGTTCCTGCTGATACATCATCTGAATGCTGCTCATATCGGAAACATCCCGGCAATTTTCGCTTGCGCAGCGGTTGAATTCTCCCTTTGCAAAGCGTGATTCAATCTCCCGCTCCAAGGCGCGTGAGATCGGGAGCCCGCCCTCTCCGCAAATCCGGATTCCGGCTTCTTCTCCCCCCGTGATGAACAGCCCCACGCCGAGCCCACAAAAGGAGGTGAAAAACGAGAGCTGCGCTTCAAAGCATTCCCCAAAATTCCACACATGGCTGCCCACGGATAACAGGCCCGACATCAGGCCGTAGGCCAGCGCCTGCGCGCCCCGCTGCGCATCGCATGCAATGCCGACCCGTTTGCCCGCCTTGCTGCTCCCGATCGATGCGCCGATGCGGGCGGCGATCTCCGCCGTGACCTCGACGCCGCTGTCGCCTCCCACGCCGCCATCGTCAAATATTTCATGCCGGACACCGCCATACTTCACGTTTTCTGATACAACGGCTCCATCCCCTACCGTTTTGCCGGGCCACACCAGCACATCCGGGCGCACGCTTGCCCCCGCGCCGACAACGGCCTGCGTGCCCGCCGCGCTGCCCTCAAACATGGAGCCCCTACGTTTGACCGACGCCCCGGAGCACAAAATAGCACCGGTGAGCGTTGCATCTGCGGCCAGATACGCGCTTTCTAATAAAACGGAAAAGCGTGCTTTTGCGCCGGGGCCGACAAAGCAATGGTCATCAATCACACAATCCGGACCGATTTGCGCACCCGGTGCGATTTCAACATTCTCCCCGATATAAACCGGCGGAATCAGATGAAAATCCCCTTTAGGGAGTTCCCCTTTTGCAAAAATACCCTGCGCGATCTGAGGGGCAAAGCGCGCTTTCACCTTCCCTGCCAGCAGATCCCGCTGGCATTGCAGATAGGCGCGCAGGTCGCCGATATCACACCAATATCCCTCTGCCCGGTAACCGTAGAGCGGCATTCCCCGCCGCATCATTTCAGGGAAAAGATCCTTGGCAAAGTCAAAGGGCTTCCCCTCCGGCACAAGCGCAAGGCATGCGGGGTCAATGATATAAATGCCCGTATTGGCCAAATTGGAAACCGCCTGGCCCCAGCCCGGCTTTTCGATAAAGCCCTCAACACGGCCATCCTCCTCCAGGCGGACAAGCCCGTATTCGCGCGGATCCTCCACCTGTGCAGTCACAAGGGTCGCCTGCGCGCCGGAGGCGTTGTGGAATTTGACCGCCTCGCTTAATGTATAATCGCAAAGTGCATCCCCACTGATGACTAAAAATGGCTCCTGAAATCCACGCGCCGCGTTTTTCACACCGCCGGCCGTTCCGAGCGGAATTTCCTCTTCTACAAAATGGAGCTGCATTCCGCAATAAGTGCCCTGGTCAAAATAGGAGGTCACCTCCTGCGGCAGGTATTTCAGCGTTAGATATACCTCGTCCACCCCATTGTGGGCGAGCAGATCCAGAATATAGCACAATACAGGGCGGCCGCACAGCCGCGCCATCGGCTTGGGGATATTACAGGTCAGGGGCCTGAGCCTTGTGCCCTCGCCACCAGCCATGACAACTGCTTTCATGAAAAAGTCCTCTCCTCCGAAAAGCCGCATGGATATGCCGCGCTTTTCCATCCAATTTTCATTAGTATGGGCACAAGCTCAAGCGAATAACCAAAGGCAAAGGAGAAAAAAGAGAATTTTATCTTGCTGCCCGAAGTTTCCTGTGCTAGAATACAGCATTCCAAAAAAAATTTTGAATTCATCTGTAACCATTTCAGTGTTTCATTCGTTTCTTTGGTGAGAGGAGGGAAAGCCGTGCAGCCTGACATTCTGGAGGAGTTGTATCAAAACTATTATGACGCAGCATATGCCTACACCCTATCCCTCTGCAAGAATCGGGAAGATACGGAAGATCTTGTGGCCGACGCCTTTGTTAAGGCTCTATTTTCCTATGAAAACGAAACGGAGCATTTTCAATACTGGCTGCTGCTGGTATGCAAAAATCTCTGGATCGACCGACTGCGGCGAGATCAGAAGCAGATGGAGCTTCAAACGGAGCTTCCGATATACGCCCCGCCGGAACAATCCCCTGAAACACAGTCGATCCATCGGGAGCGCAGCCACGTTCTGCTGCAATGCATCTATTCCTTCCCGCCGCATTACAGGGAAGCGCTGCTGCTTTATTATTACGCGGGGCTTTCCACGGGAGAAATTTCAGAAATCATGCAACGATCAGTAGGCAATGTAAAGACCACGCTTTGCCGTGGCCGCATCAAACTAAAAAAAGCATTGGAGGAAAGCGGATATGGATTTTAAAGCCGCCTTTGAGCGCTTTCAACAGGGAACCGCATCGGAAGAGGAAAAAGCATATATCGAGCAGGAGCTCGAAAAAAACGAGCTGATCACCCAATACCTTTTGGAAACAGACGGAATAGAGCTGAACGTTTCTGCTCCGCCACCAAACGGAGAAGCGCCGGACGAACTGAAAAAAATCAAACAATCCATCAAAAAGCGGAATGTATGCCTGATTGTATCCGCTGTCGCCATAGTAGTGTGCCTTGCCCTTTTCGTGCAATTTGCCGCCAAACCCCTGTTAAACCAACTGTTTTACGATCCGCAGAAGAGCACTTACGAAAAGCAAACCTCTGATTTTGGAGTTTGTCTGGCCGCCTATACGGAGCTCCATTGCCCTGGAAAACAGTTTTATAATTTGACGACAGAAAGTACCGGGATCGGCTGCTATGACCTCACCATCGCCCGTGGCGACTCGCTGACAGGAGGCCTGGAATATCTGCCCGCGATGCTGCATCGGGGCAAGCTCTCCCTTCCGCAGGAGTTTTGGAGCTACCCGATGTCAAACGCCTTTACGCGGGGCGTATCCTATTCGGGCGCAGAGCTTCAAAAAGAAAACCTGCCGGATACGGTTGCATACCTAAAAACGCTGCCCGATTATGTGAACGTAAAGGCCGCGCTCTCCTTCCAAAAGGATTTATCCATGGAGGAGCTGGCCGCACTCCAGATGGAAAATCAAAATGACCTCCCGATTCTCTGGGTGGCTGTGCGTAATGCCAACTACTATAGGAACGCAGAAATCGGCACGGAAACAACAGATTCCAGCGCAGACGTTACAGGGGCCACCGTTCCAATAAACGACCCATTTCCCACCCAGCTTTTGCCTCAAATTGGTTTTGAGCCGAACGGCACGGGCATCTATTTTGAACAGATCAACAACAGTTACCCCAATTTTGAGCTTTCGCCGCACCTTTCTGATACGGACAGCAAAAAGAACGGTGCGCTCTATGAAAGCCATTTTCAAACGCTTTTACAGGTCGTGGCGGATCACCCTGATTTTTTAAAGACCCTGGAGTCATATGAAAGCAATCTGTCAGACTATTATGCAGCTGTTCAACGCTTTATCAAAGCGAATGGAATCAAAACCTATGGCGTCACCGTGCTGGGCAGTCCATCGGAAATCCTGCAATTTTGTGAGCTGGCCGGCGTTGAGGGAATCTTTGTGGAGGAATTGACGTTCAGCCGCGACTGATGTATCCTTAACAGGAAGAAAGGGCAAAAAGCAAAAGGAGTTGCATTATGCAGACTGGACTTGACCTTGTAGAACTGTTTACGGACGGCGCCTGCTCCGGGAACCCCGGCCCCGGCGGCTGGGGCACGATTCTGCGCTGCCGCGGCAGAGAAAAGGAGCTTTCCGGCGGTGAAAAGGAAACGACGAACAACCGCATGGAGCTCACCGCCGTGATCGAAGGGCTGAAGGCTTTGAAAAAGCGCTGCCACGTTAAAATCTATACGGATTCGCAATATGTCGCCAACGCGATCACCAAGGGCTGGGCCGTCGGTTGGCGGCGCAACGGCTGGCGAAAAGCGGATAAGAAGCCCGCGCTCAATGCGGAGCTGTGGGAGGAGCTGCTGAAGCTTTTGGAAATGCAGGAATATGAAATCATTTGGGTAAAAGGCCATGCGGGCCACCCGGAAAACGAGCGGTGTGATCAATTGGCAGTGGCGCAATCGCAGAAATTCAGATAACCGCGGCACCACGTAACAGGACAAACGCCCCCTGACGCAGAGAAACGGAACCGCGTCAGGGGGCGTCATTCTTTTGTGCAGAAGCTAGCGCTAAAATCAGATAAAAGTTAGGCTTCGTAAAGCTTTGCGCGCCGATTTCTCACCAGTTTAAGCCAAAGTTTTTTATCAATCTTACTCACACGATTCGATCAAAAACCTCAAAAAATCGTGTGACTATCTTCGACATAATCAAGAAAATAGCTTAACTATGTCAAACAGCATAAAAAAGTGGACAAATCCTTGATAATCAAGGGCTTATCCACACAAAGTTTATGTGAGAGGCACATGAAAAAGATATTTTGGGTATTTCGGCGGGTGGATTTGAATCCTCGCAACTCGCAAAAAATTGGTAGCGACAGCGAACCGTCGTGAGGGCGTTTACAACCGAACAGGTGAGCCGAGCGTGACTTTTTGCGAAAGAGGAGGAGCAGCGGCGTGAGTGCGCTATGACTTTTGAAAAAAGTCGGAGCAAGCGATACATAGCTTGCTCCGACGTGGCGGAGAGCAAGGGATTCGAACCCTCGAATGAGCGTTGACTCATTACACGATTTCCAGTCGTGCTCCTTCGACCAACTCGGACAACTCTCCAAAGATAAGCACCGGTCGGTCATTTCCGGTGCTTTGTTATTATATCGAACCGGCGTAAAAAAATCAAGGGGTAAATCAAATATTTTTTACTTTATCTTCCGGAAATTCGTGCTGTCAAACCAGAAAGGGAGCCTGCCAAGATCATTCGGCATGCTCCCTTTTTTGGGCTTACTTTTTCTTTTTCATCTGCGCAACTTTTTTTATTAAGACTGCAAGGGAAGAAAGCACGTGCTCCTCATTGAGCAGCGCCACGATCGCAAAGGCCTCCTGCTCCGTCAACACATGGAAGCTTGTGACAATCGTGCGGATCGGCGCCGTGTAGACGGCTTCCAGAAAATCGCCGTACCGCTCGCCCGCCAGTTTGGCAAGCATACCCATGAAGCGTTTGCCCCACTTGGTATCCTTCGCATCCTCCAGGCAGTTGTTGATCGTGAAGCGCTCGCCCGGCTCCATCTGCGCCTTGGGAAGCGACTGGCCGAGAAGCGCCTCAAACTCTCCATCCGGCACCGCCTGCACCGCGCCGGAGGCATAGGAGGGGTACTGCTCCTCATAATCCGGGAACGACGCGCCCATAACCTCTACGCCCTGTTTCAGGCGGATATCGCGGCTGGAGGCCCCAATGCGGATTTCATATGTGCCGGCGGCCAGCTCCCATGCGCCTTGTTCCACATTATAATAAGAAAACGCGCGGTCATCGAGCGTGAGCGTGAGTTCCTGCTCTTCGCCCGGCTCCAAAAAGACCTTTTGAAACCCTTTGAGCTCCTGCGGTGCGCGGAAGCCGTGCTCCACAGGGGCGGCAACATAGAGCTGCGCCGCCTCCGCTCCCGCAACGGCGCCGGTGTTTTTCACTCGGAAGGAAGCGGTAAGCGCATTCCCTTCGCCCACTTTCTTCCGACTGAGCTTCAGGCCAGAATAGGCAAACTGTGTATAGGAGAGCCCAAAGCCGAAGGGGAATAAAACATCTTTTTTCGCCTTATCATAATAGCGGTAGCCGATATAAATGCTCTCCCGATACTCTACGGTAAGCTGATTTCCGGGGAAATAAGCGGCGCACGGGGTATCCTCCAAAGAGAGTGGGAAGGTTTCTGGAAGTTTGCCGCTGGGATTTGCCTCGCCAAACAGCAACTCAGCAACCGCCTCCCCCGCCGCTTCTCCGCCCAGATAGGCTTCCAAAACGCCTTGCACGTCTCCCAGCCACGGCATTAAAACGGGAGAACCATTGTGCAGCACAACAACGGTGTTTTTTTGCACTTTTGCAACTGCTTTTACCAACTCATTATGCGAGTTTGGTAAGTTGAGATGCTTGCGATCATAGCCCTCAGATTCCATGCGGTCGGTCAGGCCAATAAACACGACAGCGACATCCGCATCCTTTGCCGTTTGAGCAGCCTGGTGCAGCAGCGCGGCATCCACTTCTTCGTTATCAAGAAGGTATCCGGGCGCGAAGGTGAGCTGCGCCTTCCCCTGCGCCGCCTCCCACGCGGAAGTAACGCGATGCGCATGGATATGGGAGCTACCGCCGCCCTGATAGCGCGGCTGCTTTGCAAATTCGCCAAGGAAGGCGACTTTCGCGCCTTCCTTAAGCGGAAGCACATTGTTTTCATTTTTTAGCAGCACCATTGCTTCCCGGGCAAGCTCCCGGGCAATTTCATGATCCTGCTCACGGTCAAAGATGGCCGACCGCTTCCCGTCCAGATACCGCTGAGAGGCTTCCAGAATCCGCCGGACGCAGAGGTCCAAACGGGACTCATGCAGCTTGCCGCTGCGCACAGCCCGGATAATCCGCTGCGTGTTTCGCTCCCCGCTGGACGGCATCTCCAGGTCGCAACCGCTGCCAACGCCGAGCACACGGTAATTGGATGCGCCCCAATCGGTCATCACAAAGCCCTCGAAGCCCCATTCCTTGCGCAGAACGCGGTTCAGAAGCCACTCGTTCTCCGAGGAATATACGCCGTTGATGCGGTTGTAAGAGCACATGAGCGTCCAAGGTTTCGCCTCCTTGACAACCATTTCAAACGCGGCGAGATAGATTTCACGCAGTGCGCGTTCGTCTACCACCGCAGAAATCGACATGCGACGATACTCCTGATTGTTCGCTGCGAAATGCTTGACGCTGGTGCCGACGCCTTTGCTCTGCACGCCGCGCACATAGCTCGCCGCGAGTTTGCCCGCGAGATACGGATCCTCCGAAAAATATTCAAAATTTCGCCCGCACAGAGGAGAGCGTTTCATATTCACACCGGGGCCAAGCAGGATGGAAACGTCCTCCGCCTGGCACTCCTCGCCTAGCGTTTCGCCGAGCTTCGCAAGCGCATCTGGGTGAAAGGAGCTCGCCATGCCCACGGCGGAGGGGAAGCAGACAGCATCAATACTATCTTTGAATAAACCGCCGTTTGCATCTTCACGTTCCTTGCGCAGCCCGTGCGGGCCGTCGCTGACCATCGTGCGCTCCATCCCCAAACGCGGGCAGTTGCGAATATGCCAGGAATCTTCCCCCGTGAGAAGCGCCGCCTTTTCTTCCAGCGTCATTTGGCTGATGATTTCCGGGATCGTCATGGGATTCTCCCTCCTATCAATATTTTCTGGAAAGCAGGGCCTCGGCCTCTGCTTTTGTGATCTTGCCCGCATTGCAGTCGGACATAATCTGCACGTCTTTATCCCTTAAATTATAAGCAAACAGGAAGCCGATCGCAAGCAGCTGTCCGATGATCGGGACGATAAAGCTCGCCTTCCACATCCCGCTGACCGTCGCCTGGGAAACGGCAATTTCCACTACCTTGTGCGCCTCCGTAGCAGCTTTTTCCGCAGCCACATCATACCCCACAAAGGTGAGCACACCGCCGGTGATAATCGTCGCAACAGCCGCCGTCAGCTTGTTGGCGAATGTCTGGAGGGCAAACGTGATGCCCTCTTTGCGGGTTTCTGTTTTGTAAGTGCCGTATTCCACGCAGTCTTGCGGGATCGCACCCATTAAAATCGAGGGCAGAATCGCCAGCACCGCAATCACGACCAGGCAGGCGATGGCCAAAGTACGGTTTTGGTAGCCGACGAACAGAGTGATCGCATTCATCAGAATCGTTGCGATCATGCAGAAGCGATAGACGACGATCTTATCAAACCGCTTGAAAATCTTGCCGGAGAACAGGAACAAAATGCAGATTGGAATGACTGAAATGGCAACGACCATCGACATATATTTCACATCGCCAAGGCAATATTTTGCAACATAAATGAGCATCGAAACTGCAATGCTGCCTGAGATCATACGATAAGCATAGAAATAGAGCAGATATTTGTTATGGATCAGATACTCCCACGTATCCCGCAAGGAGGCCGGTTTTTCCAGCACCTCCTCCTTCACTTTATACCGCTCTTTTCCAAAAAGGCTGATCAGCGACATAGCCAGGAAAGAAACCACCGCAACAATGATCGCGGCCTTGAGGTAGCCGTTATTTTCCGCATACGGAACCAAAAACACAGTGGCCAGCGCAGCTGCAAGCGAGCCGCCCACCGTGCCCACGGTCATAAAGCCGGAGCGCTCCTTTACGCTGGAGGTCATAGCGGTCGGCAGAGCGAAAATCGGCGCGTCGCAGAGCGTATAGCAGGTATCCCACAGCAGGTAGGTCACCACAGCCAGCACAATTTTGAGTGTTGGGCTCATGCCCGCATTGAGGCAAAACAGCGCGATCGTGCTCAATGGGATCAAAATGGTGGAGATGCGAAGCCAGGGTAAAAATTTGTGTCCCGATTTGAACTTCACCGCATCAACGATGAGGCCGAACAGCGTATCATTCACCGCATCCCAAACCTTGCCAATTGCCAGAATGATGGACACCACCGCCGGAGCCATCAGCACGGAATCCGTGTAATAATACATCAGGCATTGGGAAACGATGGTATACACCAGCCCCTGCCCTAAAAAATAGACGCTGTAGGAGATTTTCTCCTTCGCCGTGGCCTGATGGTGCTCAACCAGGGGCGATACCGCTTCTTTTTCTTTTGCCATTTTCATTGCGCATCTCTCTCTTTCTTTTCTTGACGGAGACGGCTTACAAAATCCATAAGATCCGCCCAGGTTAATGCGTGATACCAGTAATTCAGAGCATCCCGGATTCTGGCGCTTTTTTTCATGTTCCAAACCGCTTCCGGCGCCGGCTCAAATCCAAGCTCGCTGATGAGCGGCAGAAAGCGCTGCACGCGGCGCCGGAACGATTGCGCGTCCTTCCCCTCTGTGCCGCACCAGCCTGTTTCGGCCACTGCGGCCATGCGCGGAAAGGCCATATATCCAACCTTTTTCATATCCGGCATATATTCCGTCCAGATCGGGGCTTCCACGCCAATTGTGCTCTCCCTGCGCTTCTGCTCCGGGAAAAACGGATCATAAGCATACGCCCGATCCAGCGGGATTTGGCCATAGCAGGAGTCGAGATAATAATGCGAGCAGGGCGACTGAATAACCGCGCCGCCCGCATCGGCGTGCGCGACGGTGGAGGCGTCGTCCCCGCCGACCCAGTATTGCAGCGTGACCGCCGGGCTGAGGCGGCCGCCCCCCTTGAGTGCGTCGTTCCATACGACCGCCTCGCGTCCGTGGGATTTGAGGAAATCCGCCATGCGGTCTGTGAACCAGCATTGCAGCTCAACCTCGCTTTTGAGGCCCTCCTGCCGCATTTTCCGCTGGCAAAGCGGACAGGCCTTCCAGTGATCCTTGGGCGCTTCGTCTCCGCCCAAATGAATCCGCTTGCCTGGAAACAGTTCCATCACCTCCGTGAGGATGCTTTCCAGCGCGGCGTAGGTTTCCTCTTTCCCGGCACAGAGCGTATCCGCATGTACGCCGCCCCGCGTTTTCACCTGTACCGGCTTTCCATCGCACGAAAACTCCGGGTAGGCGGAAAGCAAGGCCGACGCATGGCCCGGCATCTCAATTTCCGGAATCACGGTAATCTGCCTCTCCGCGCAGAAGGCGACGATCTCACGGATCTCTTCCTTTGTATAAAAGCCGCCGTGCGGCCCCGCCTCCCGATAGCGGCCAAAGTTGGAACAGGGCCGCATCGAAGCGAGCTGCGTCAGCTTGGGGAAAGCGTCGATCTGGATGCGCCAGCCCTGATCATCCGTCAGATGCCAGTGGAAGCGGTTGAGCTTCATGCGTGCGGCGGCCTCGATGAGTCGCTTCAAATCGGTGACCGGGAAAAAGTGACGCACGCAGTCGAGCATGAAGCCGCGATGCGCAAACACAGGAGCGTCCACGATTTCGCACAGTGGAAGCTTTCCGCCATTCTGCCGTTGAAGCTGCCGGAGCGTTTGCTCCGCATAGTAAAAACCGACCTGCGTTTTGGCGCGCATCTCAATGGCCTGCGCGCCGATTTTCAGGCGATAGCCCTCTGTCTCTAGGGAATCGTCGCCTATTTGTTTCACCTGCTGTAGCTCGCCCTGATAGAAGCCCTCTCCTATCTGTAGCTCACGCGGTTTTGGCAAAATGGAATCGATCATGCCGGGTTCCCTCCCTTACTCAGAGAAACAGTGATCAACTGTACGTCATTATCCGCAATGGCTGTTTCCAAAATCACGCTGGAGCCTGACTGGCGGAACGGCAGCTCTTCCGGCTTCAGCCGGCTTTTTTCCTCTATTTCAGCCGCCTGCTCCGGCGTGAGCAGGTCGGGGGAACCCAGTTCCTTCCACAGGGGCAGTGGGTTCCCGTGCGTTCTGTCGATGCGCCAGCGGCGAACCGATTGGATTTCGCGGCCGGTCTGAAGTGTGATCTGAACCGGCTCCGCCGCCCCTTCCCGCATCACATAGGATTGATGGTAAACAAGCAGCTGGATTTCATCCGCCGAGCGGAAGGCGGCAAGCTCCACATCCTCATGTGTCGTGGGCAGGATATAGCGCTCGTCCCCCAGCAACTTGAGCAGGTAAAACGCCCAATAGCTCGGCTTCGGGATTCCATAAATATTCATCAGGCCAAAGGAGCCGGTAAACGGCTGCGGCAGAAAGGTGCTTTCCTCAAAAATATCGGAAAAGCACCAGAAGGAACAGCCCTCCATGAGATATTGGCAATCCATCACATGCTTGACGATATAGGAGGAAGATTGCGTGGTATCATGCAGAGGCGCAGTGCAGGTGGGGTTCACATTCCACTCCGTATAAAGCAGAGGGATATCCCCCGCCTCCTGCCGCGCCTGCTGTGCCTGCCGGAGCATGGAATCCTTTTGAATAAGCGGTAAAAGCTGCGGGCGGTACATCATTTTGCGGATCACCTGCGAGATGTTATCACCCGGGTTCCGTTTGGCCGCAAACAACATACGGCCGATATTCTCCCTCGTTAAAATCGGCAAACCGATATCATCGCCGGGGTAGTGGTGCGTGGAGAGAAAATCAAGCGGCAGCCGCTCCCGATCACAATAGCGGCGCATTTCCGGCAGCCAGCGGTTCTGCGAGGTGGCGGGGCCGCCCACGCGGATATTGGGGTCAATATCCTTAATGGCGTTGACGGTAGTTTTATAGAGAAGAAAATATTCCGCCTGCGAACCTGTCCAAAAAAACCCGCGTAAATCCGGCTCATTCCAGACCTCGAAAAACCAACTCTCAATTTCCGATTTTCCATAACGGCCAATCAAAAACCGGATAAAATCCTGAATCAGCCGCCGCCAAGCCTCCTGCTCCTTGGGCGGCGTGACGTTTCCTTTATAGTGAAATACCGTCCGTTTCCCCCGCCCCATCACAGAGGGCATGAAACCGAGCTCCACAAAGGGCTTGATGCCAATCTCCAGCAGCGCGTCATAAACGACGGCAACCTGATAAAACGACTGCGTTTTTACCTTTTTGCTGCCAGGCAGGGGCAGATACTTGTGAAAAGAGGTGACAACCTGCATATCGTCATCAAAAATGCCGTGGAAACGAACCCGCTGGAAGCCGAGCTCCTCATGCGCCCTGCGGAGCTGTTTCTGATAATCCGCACGCTGCGCCAGAGCCGCATGACCGCTGCCGATGCAGAATTCCCAATAGCGGTCGTTGGGCTTGGTATCGGCCCTTTCATTCAGAGTAAAAGATTTCATAAAGACCTCCATACGACTACATTTTAAACTGCGATGCTTTTGGGAAGCAAGGCTCGAAAGAAGTTAGCTATCTCCTGCATGTTCTCTCGGCTCTCCGGCCAATCCGGATGGACGACGTTAAAAATCACAAGCTTTTTGGCGCAGAATTTTGCGCCGTATTCTAAGATGCCCATTCAGAATCACTCCTTAGGCGGAATAATCCATCATCATCTGGAAGCGGACGTCGCATTTGATTTCATAGGACGGGATACTCAGCTTCATATCGCCCTTTACCGTTTGCTGATACGTAAGAGAGGCTTTTTCAATTTTACCGTCTGCGGCAAGCGTCACGGTATAGGTGCCGGCACTCAGCGTGGTTTGAATCGACTTTGTCTTGATGTTTGCAAGTGGGAACATGGCCTTTCCATAGGCTTTCGACATGCCGCCAACCTGCTCGAAATTGACGAGATCGAGGTATCCGCCCGCTCCGTCGGTGATGCCCTGATCGCCGGATTTTGCTTTCAGGCGGATCGTCAGCACACGTTTGCCGCCGGTTTCCTTACAGGTCGCGGATTCCACCAGATTCTCCTGCAGGGTGGGCAAGGTAACCGCTTTTTGAGCTTTATCCGTGCCATTGAAGATCGGAGCGGCCTTTTCTTTATCTTCTACCAGATCAAACTGTGCATCGTCAAAATTACCCGGCGACCAGAGCTTGCCATAGGTCAACTGGCGGCTGTATTTCGTGCGCTTGAGGCTGCTCTTTTTTGCGCCTGCCTGGTAAAGGGCCAGCACCTCCGCTTTGCTCAGATCCTTCCCGACATTCGGTGAGGCGACAGCATTTGTTTCACTGGAAGGGGCTGTCTGGCCATTTTGGCTCTGTGGCTCCGCCGTATTGGAAGGCGTTTGCGCGGATTCCTCCCCCGGCACCGTTTCAGAAATATCGTCAGCCTGTGCGACGGTTTCGCCCGGCTGAACGTCGGAGAGGTTTACAGCGGCGTCCCCCGTGCTGTCGGGCTCATCGGCCGATATATCCTTGCACGCGGCAAGGGAGAAAACCATCGCCAGTGCGCAGCATCCCGCCAAAATTTTCGTAAGCAATTTCATCATTTTTCCTCCATTCAGATTTTCACAAGAAAGCGCTTTCTTATGGTTTGTTTTTATTAATTCCTACTATATTCGAAATGGAGGATCTAAACAATGCCCTGATTTATGAAAAAATATCGGTATTTCTTCACAAATGGACACAAAGTATGTTATAATCGTAACAAACAGATTGTCTGTTGCATTTGCCGGGAGGGTTCCATATGGATTTAAAACGCATTTATCAAATGCTTTCCAAACTGGATGCGGATGAAGAGATCGGGTATGCTTATTACCGGCAAACTGGTAAAAATTTGGACTTTTTCGATATGAATCGCATCAAGCTTCACGCGCCTTCTGGTGCGAAGGATTTTGATTTTAGCTATTTGGAATCGGAGGAGGCCATCCATTCCCGGGCCGAGATGGAGGATTACATCAAACGAACCGGGGCCGACCTTCTCCATGAACAGAACCATATTGCAAAGGATTGCAATGTAGAGCTGAACTACGTGCCGCAATACCTGGATATCCCCGCCCATCAGCACGATTTTTTTGAGATTGTTTACACCCTGCATGGCAAATGCGGGCACCGGGTCGAAACGCAGACAATCGAAATGCAAACCGGCGATATTGTCATCATTCCGCCCCATATCGAACATTTTGTTTTTTCTCTGCCAAAGAGCCGCTCTGTTAACATTAAAATCCGCAAAAGCACCTTTGATCGTGTTTTTATCAATATTCTGCAAAATAAAACGGTCTTGTCCGACTACTTTGCCCAAACACTTTACTCCCAAAATTATCAAAACTCCCTGACCTTTCACTGCGGGGACGACGCCTTTCTGCTGGAGCTCCTGCTCTATATATACGCACAGCAGGAGGAAAACAAGCCCTATGCAAACCATGTGATTGATGGGCTGATCACCACCTTTTTTTCCTATCTGATTCAGAATTACAATGAGAGCGTTGAAATTTCTTCCGCCAACACAGGGCTGAATCAGCGCATGGCGGAAATTAAATCCTACATTCATTTAAATTACGCTACCACTTCACTAAAACAAACCGCCGAGCACTTTTACCTCAGCGAGCCCTATCTGAGCTCGTTGATTAAGCAGCAGACCGGGCAATCCTTTTCGGACATGCTTAGGCAGATTCGTATGCAGCATGCCCGTGACCTGTTGCTTCGCACCAATATGAAAATTGACGATATCTGTGAAAGCGTGGGGTATCGAGATACCACACAATTCATCCGCACCTTTAAGACGATTTACGGCACAACGCCGAAGCAGTATCAGAAAAAACAGGGAAAAAATCTTAACTGAAAAAATAGTCGCAAGCCGACAGCATCAACTGCCAGAGGTGCGGCCAGAATGACATTAATAATAGCGCGCTGCAAACCGTTGATAATCCGGTTTGCAGCGCGTCTTTTATAGATTTCACTTTCCTATCGTTTCACTATTTTACTTTCCTGCGGTGCAAAAACACAAGCACGCCTCCGGCCATTACCGCCGTTAAAGCAAGGGCAATTCCCGCCGTGCTCTCGCTAGTAGCGGGGATATCCGGCTCATCGACAGAAGTTCCTGTCTCCTCATTCTGGCTGGCCCCCTGCTCCGTTTCATCCTGCCGGTCGGCTAAATCCGGCTTCTGCGTAGCATCCGGTTGCTCTGTATCCGCCTGTGTTTGGTCAGACGAATCAGGAGCATCCGGGCTGGAGGCATCCGGCTGTGATGGAGTCGGCGCTGTTTCATCTTCGGCAGGGTTCTGCACATCCTCTGTCAAATCCTCCAGCCTCCAAAGCTGCGTCCCATAGAAGGGATTTGCCGTGCCAAGGCACAGCCCGGCATCCGTTTTGGCAAATACGCGGCAGCCGTGATTGTAGGGGTCGCCAAAGCCATTTCGGGTAATAACATCAAAATTGACGCCGTCTTCAGACACCAAAAGATCAAAGCCGCGCTCACCTTTGCTCAGATATTTACACACGCCGATAAAATAATAGAAATTATCTACTGTATCCTGATTAAAGATGTCATCCAGCTTTTCGGTCACTGACTCCGGCAGATAGTCGCGGACCTTTTCATAAAGGGCAACCGCCTTCTGCAGCAGAGAATAGAATTTTTCGGTTGAGGCGAGATCATTCGCACCGCCCTTATCAAGCAGAGATGACATGCTCTGCATCGTAGCGACCATCGTGGAAATCTCGGCACTACGAGCCACCTTAGCATCATTCTGAAGCAGGAGATTCAACAATTTGATGATATACTCAAACTGCGTTTTCCACTCATCCGGTGTACGGTGAAGAATATCTCCATTGGTAAACTGCATCAGCGGATAAGCAAGGCCGCCGATATCAAAAGTACCAACATAGAGCTTTCCGTTATAGCTCTCCATGCGCCAGACATACTGATTGAGATTGCTGCCAAGGCCAGGGCCCAGATTCCCCTTGACCTCCGGGAAAAGTTCGTTGGCTTCGCCCGCCACCAGCTCAATATTCTCCTGAGCATCCATCCGCCATAGGCAGACGGGAGAATCCAGATCCTTATAAAGCTCCTCAAAATCCATCTGAAGTGCGCCGGGCAGCGCGATCATCGGGTCGTTATAGCCACCAATGTAAAGATAGCCGTCGTGCACGATCAGATTTGCCGCGCCGGAACGGTCCGCGCCCAGGCCAAAGGGATAACGGGCCCCGTCCGCTTCATCGCCAATGATCAGGCGGTAGGACCATTTGCCCGTCGCCTCATCCTGCTCCCCGCAGAACATGGCAAACGCCTGCTTATTGCCTGCCTTGCCGGTAACGACGGTAAAATAGAGCTTGTCTTGGAAGCCGATCATATCCCAGATCGCGCCGCCGAAAATGCTGTCGTTATACATATAAGCAGGATAATCGAGCAGATCCTCCTGCGTGCCGATCGTTTCAAAGGATGCCTGTCCCTCGGAGGGATTCTTGGAGGCCACAATATATGTTCCGTTATTACCGATCATGCTGGCGATCAGCATCCCATTGACAGACGTCAAGCCGCGGATACTCACAGACACAAAAGGATTGCTCGGTTTCTCACTGGTGTAAACAATCTTTGTGCTATCGTTATTCTCCGGGTCAATTTCCAGCAAATAAGGTGGTGCAGATGCCGCTGCAAAATAAAGTTTCCCATTAAAAATCGTCGCTGCGCGGTAACCACCCATCGCTTTGGGCTCCGCGACCATCTTCACTTCACCAGTACGCACATTCACACGCACTAGAATACTACGCTGCGCACCGGTGGGATTGTTTTCTTTATCTCCCATATAGAGCGTTCCATTAAAAAGAGCGTCAATTCCGGCCTTGAACACATCAGGATCCATTCCGCTTTGCTTGGCCATAATATTAATCGTTGTGGCGATTGCAGCATAGCATGTGCCAACATACATATAATCTCCATACCCAACGGCGGACCAGGAATAATTCTGACCGCGGTCATTGACTCCGCTGTCATACTCAATGATACCATCAACCTCTCCCACACCTGTATCCGGATGGGAAAACTTTTCTGCCGTATAGTTGCCCGACGGTGACGTATAGCGAAGCGGTTTGTCGGCAGCTAAAGCCGTCGTAAAGCTGAACACAATCGTCAAGGCCAGCAATACAGCAAGTCCTTTTTTGATCTTCAACATATTCTCTATCCTCTCAAAATTTTTAGGCTTATAGCGAGCCTATATTTATCATAATAAATATAAGGGGATAAAGCAATGTCTTAAGGCAAAAAAATATTAAATATATATAAATTTATTATATAATTGGATATATTTTCAAGCGAATTAATTTCAAGCATCTGGATAAAACATTGTATTTTTCACGTACCTATGCTACCATATTAAAAAAGCTGTTATAAGCGGGAGGTGCTTCATGACCATTCTATATGAGCTGGGAAGTAATCTTTATGTCAACCTGACCAACCGCTGTCCCTGCCGCTGCTCTTTTTGCATCCGCCAAAAGAGCAAAAGCGTGGGAACCGGGGACGATCTATGGCTGGAGCATGAGCCCGATTTTGACGAGGTGATCCAAGCGTTTGGGCAGAAGGAGCTCTCCCGTTATCAAACGGTCGTATTCTGCGGATACGGCGAGCCGCTGGAGCGCATTGATCTGCTGCTTGCGGTGTGTAAATACCTCAAAGAAAAAGACCCGGACTGTATGATCCGGGTCAACACCAACGGTTTGAGCGACCTCATCCATGGCTTTCCCACGGCGTGCCTGCTCAGGCACCTGGTGGATTCTGTTTCGATCAGCTTAAACGCGCCGGACGCTGCCTCTTATAACCGGCTGTGCCGACCAAGCTTTGGGGAAGCCGCCTTTGACGCAATGTTAACCTTTGCCAGGGAATGCAAACGCCTGCTGCCGGAAGCCGTTCTCTCCGTGGTAGACTGCATCTCAGAACAGGAGCTGGCGGAATGCAAAAGGGTGGCGCGGGAAGCCGGCCTCCCCCTGCGCATACGCGAATATGCGGAATAGCTGCGGTCAGAAACGCCGCTATTTAAATTTACGCAGGTTTGCCGCAAAAATTCCTCCCAGCGCGCCGCACAGCAGCATGACGGCGGCCATGATGTAAAAATGGGCGCCGACCGAACCATGATTTGCCGCCAACGCCATGATGCAGGCAACTGCCGTCAACGGAAGAGCAGCCAGAATGCCGAAGGGAAGGCCCTTTTTGTGAAACGGCCTCGTTACGACAAAGCCGGATAAAAAAGCGGCAAAGCAGCATGCCAACAGGCCCAAAACATAAACGACCGCTCCTGTAAGGTCGGATTTTACAATAATAGAAGAAAAAATTGCTATCATCAGGAGCATGACAATCATGCCCACTATAAAGCCAATCACAATACGCAGGAGTAGCGCGCGTGCTTCATTTTGCTCAGATGCATTTTTCTTTTTCCCTTTGCTCATAAAAAATCCCCCTCACATTCTCTGATAAAGAATATGAGGGGAATCCTAAGGATATGCCGGAAATTATTCTTCGTCTTTTTTCGCCTGTGCAGTCTCTTCCGCCTTTGCGGAAGACACTTCGTCCAGATCTTTTTTCCTGCCGCGGCGTTTTTTACCGCCCTCCTCGGCAGAACGCTTTGCACGCTCCTCCTGCGCCTTAGCCTGTGCGGCCTCACGCTCGGCGGCAAGCTTTTCATTCGCGGTGTTATTTGTCTGCACAGCCCAACGTGCAACACGCATCTTATTGCGGTCTGCGCCGGTTTCAATAATCAGGGAATCCTCTTTGACCGTGACAACGCGGCCCATAATCCCGCCAATTGTTGTGATTTCATCGCCTACCTGAAGGCTATCGCGCATCTCCTGCTCTTTTTTCTGCTGCTTCTTCTGCGGACGGATCATGACAAAATACATAATCGCGAACATGGCGACCATTAAAAGGATCATGGTAAACGGGGATGAGGACGCCGTACCGCTGCCTGAAGTTAATAAATGGAATGCTATCATTCAATTGCTACCTCCATGATTTTTATAATACTGCTATTATACCTGTAACAAAAGGAATATGCAAGCATCAAAATACAGATTGTACTATAAAAAGCACGCAAGAAATACAAACGCGCAAAAAGGATGAATCCATATGGAATACTGGGACGTATGTAATGTCTACGGCGACCGAACCGGCCAAATCCGGCCCAAAGGCGCCTTTTTTGAGCCCGGTGAATATCACCCGGCGATGGAGGCATGGATCAAAAACAGCCGCGGGGAAATTCTGATCCAGCAGCGCAGTGCACAATGTGAAATTCTGCCGGGCGTTTGGGGGTTGACAACCGGGCGGATGATCGCTGGAGAAAACACGGAGCAAGGATGTATCCGGGAAATCAGGGAAGAGCTTGGCCTCTGCGTTACTCTCTCTCAAATTCAATTTTTAAAAAGGATCCCGCGCGGAGAATTATTGTGGGATATCTATTTGGTGCAGGACGATACGCCTATGGAACGCTTCCAGTTACAGGCAGAAGAAGTGGCGCGGGCAAAATGGGTGTCTCCCATTGCGTTTCGAACCTTGCTGGAAACGGGCAAACTATTTCGATACCCGGAGATAGAAGAAATCCTGTCGCTGGTGGAAGCGGCATAGAAACCAGGTAAAATAAAATGAGCAAAGGAGTGGCTGCCATGCAATTTATTGTAGAGGAACACAAAATTTATGCCCAAAGTAAGGCTGGAGAACGGCTGGCCGAAGTGGATTTCCCCGCATTGGAGGGAAACACGGTTTCGATCGACCATACGTTCGTAGACCCATCGCTGCGTGGTCAGGGCGTGGCGGGCACACTCATGCAAATGGCTGCCGAAGAACTCAGGCGGTCTGGCAGAAAAGCCGTGCCGGTTTGCTCCTATGCGCAAAAATGGTTTGACGCACATCCAGAGCAGGCAGATTTGCTTGCCAGCCAATCAGTATAGAATCAAAACGCGCAGCAAAAGAAAGCACTTTTGCTGCGCATATGAAAAAATGATCGTTAAAAAAGACCGGACGCCCCTGGGGAGCGTCCTAACAGGGATCAGAAACACATTGCTTTCGCATGCTGCTGTTTTTCAAGCAGACCCTGCTTCCTCCCTGCCGACTATAGTATGTGAAGCGCCGCATGGGAAATGCCAGGAAAAAAGCGCCGTAAAAAAATGGACAAATCCGAATATACAGAAAGGACAGCAATCTGCGTTAGGAAGTGCCGGTGGGCTCGGAAGCAATCTGCTTGTTGCATGATACGTCACAAAAAAATTCCCGCAATGAAAATACATTGCGGGAATTTTTGTGATTTCATGGAATTTACATTGTGTATTGTGCTTAGCCTTCCATTTCCGCAAGGCTCTGCTCCAGCATCTGGATTTTTTCTTCCAGCTTCGCCGCCGCATCGCGCTGATTCTGCACGATATGCGCCGGAGCTTTCGAGGTGAACTGCTTGTTATTGAGCTTTGCCTGCACGCCTGTAAGCTGCTTTTGCGTATTCTCCAGCTCTTTTGTCAAGCGCGCCTTTTCCGCCGCTAAATCCACCAGCTCACCCATCGGGATATAGAGCCGCGCGCTATCCGCCACAATCAGCACAGCGCCGGGGATATCAAAGGAGGAGCCAACCGTCACCTCGGAGGCATAAGCGAGCCGCTGGAAAAACACAGCCGCGCCGCGGAAGGTCTCCTCATCCGCCGTTTCGATATAGACATGCGCCTTTTTGGAGGGCGGAACATTCATTTCGCTGCGGCGGTTGCGCACTGCGCGGATGGCCTGCATAATGCGCTCCATCTGCGCCTCCTCCGCGGAGAAAGCGAGCGAAGGATCATAAACCGGCCATGGGGAAACGAGAATCGCCTCGCCGTCATGCGGAAGCGTCTGCCAAATCTCCTCCGTAATAAACGGCATGAAGGGGTGCAAAAGTTTGAGCGTATTGCTCATCACATAGACGAGCACGGCCTTGGCAGGCTCCGCCGCCTCCCCGCCCTGCTGAAGGCGAATTTTGGCAAGCTCGATATACCAGTCGCAGAATACATCCCAGATGAAATCATACAGCTTCTGCACCGCCATGCCGAGTTCAAATTTCTCAAGGTTATCCGTTACCTCTTTGACGACGGTGTTAAACTGGCTCAGAATCCATTTATCCTCCAACGCCAGCTCCTCCGGCAGATGCGGGGCCGGCTCATTTTCACCGAGGTTCATAAGGATAAACCGCGCCGCGTTCCAGATCTTATTGGCAAAATTGCGGCTCGCCTCAACCTTTTCATCAGAAAAACGCATATCGTTGCCCGGGCTGTTGCCTGTGGCCAAAGCAAAGCGCAGCGCATCCGCGCCATACTGCTCAATCACTTCCAACGGGTCGATCCCGTTGCCAAGGGATTTAGACATCTTGCGCCCCTGCGCATCCCGCACGAGTCCATGGATCAGCACGGTATCAAACGGTTTCTCCCCAGTGTATTCGCATGCGGAAAAAATCATGCGCGCCACCCAGAAGAAAATGATATCGTAGCCGGTGACCAGCGTGTTGGTCGGATAATAGTGCTCAAGCTCCGGCGTTTCATCCGGCCAGCCGAGGGTGGAAAACGGCCAGAGCGCAGAGGAAAACCAGGTGTCAAGCGTATCCGGATCCTGCACGATTTTTTGAGAGCCGCACTTCGGGCACGCCGTTGGCTCCTCCCGACTGACGATCAGCTCGCCGCAATCCGGGCAATACCAGGCGGGGATCCGATGGCCCCACCAGAGCTGACGGGAAATGCACCAATCCTTGATGTTATCCATCCAATTGAAATAAACCTTGCTCATCCGCTCCGGGATAAACTTCACCGTGCCATCACGCACGATATCGATCGCGGGCTTTGCAAGCGGCTCCATTTTGACGAACCACTGCTTGGAAACGCGCGGCTCGACCGTTGTGTGGCAGCGGTAGCACGAGCCGACATTGTGCTTCATCGGCTCGACCTTGACGAGATATCCGCCCGCCTCCAGATCTTTGACGATTTCTTTGCGGCACTCGTAAATATCCATGCCCGCATATTTGCCGCACGCTTCTGTCATATGGCCGTCGTCCGTCATCACGTTGATGACTTCGAGATTGTGCCGCAGGCCAACCTCAAAGTCGTTCGGGTCGTGGGCGGGCGTAATTTTCACCACGCCGGTTCCGAAATCCATTTCCACATATTCATCCGCGATCAGCGGGATTTCCTTATTGACCAGGGGCAGGATCAGTTTTTTGCCCACCAGGCTCCGATAGCGCTCATCCTCCGGATGGACGGCCACGGCCGTATCGCCGAGCATTGTTTCCGGACGAGTGGTTGCAAGCTCAACATAGCCGCTGCCATCCGCAAACGGGTAGCGCACATGCCAGAAGGAGCCGTCCTTCTCTGCATACTCCACCTCCGCGTCGGAAATAGAGGTCTGGCAATGGGGGCACCAATTGATGATGCGCTCACCGCGATAGATCAGGCCTTTCTCATACAGCCGGACAAACACTTCGCGCACAGCCTTTGAGCAGCCTTCATCAAGCGTAAAGCGTTCGCGCTCCCAATCGCAGGAAGAGCCGAGCTTTTTGAGCTGCTCCACGATCCTGCCGCCATACTGCGCCTTCCACTCCCATGCGCGCTTTAAAAAGCCCTCACGGCCAAGGTCATCCTTGGTCAGGCCCTCTTTTTTCATCGCCTCGACGATCTTCGCCTCCGTGGCGATGGAGGCATGATCCGTGCCAGGCAGCCAGAGCGTATCATACCCCTGCATCCGGCGGAAACGGATCAGGATATCCTGCAGCGTTTCATCGAGCGCATGGCCCATGTGAAGCTGCCCTGTAATATTGGGCGGCGGGATCACAATGGTATAGGGTTTCTTCTCCGGGTCGAGCTTTGCATGGAAATAGTGTCCGTCCAGCCAGAACTGATAGATGCGGTTTTCCACATCCTGCGGGCTGTACTGTTTGGCCAGTTCCTTTGCCATCCTTTAATTTCCTCCTCAATCCGCCCTTTCACGGCGGACTACGGTCATTTTCTATTTATTATCCCATTTGGCCATTCGTTTGTCAAGAAAAAAGGCGGTGCCTATGCCCAAAGCGGTCGAACCGAATAAACAGATGAAAACATGGGATCCATTGCGCCAGCGCATGCAATAAATTGTATAATCTGCTCAAGATGGCTGCAATATGACTACTTTTTTCGTGCTTTTCTTGTGTTTCTTCGCAAAAACGTGTATGATATTTTTCGTAAAGATAAAACTGTATGCACCAAGGAGCACCAGTATGGATATCAAAAAGGACGACTTGCTTGTAAATCCCCCCAAACAATTCCGCCCAATCCCCCTTTGGTCCTGGAACGCACGCTTGTGTAAGGAAAAAACGGCCCGGCAAATCGCGCAGATGGAGGAAGCCGGGATCGGCGGCGTTGTGATACACGCGCGCGGAGGCCTTCGCACCGGCTATATGGGCCATGAATGGATGGAAAATATCCGCACGGCGGCGGCAGCCTGCCAAAGGCGTGGGATGGCTGCATGGTGCTATGATGAAAATGGCTGGCCAAGCGGCAGCGCAGGCGGTTTGGTAAGCGGAATGGGCGGGAAATACCAGCAAAAATACCTGCGCTGCTCAAACACGCAGCCGAAGCGGGGTGTGAAGCCCATTGCGAGCATTCTGGTACAAGGCCGCCTCTGCTATTTCTATTATGAGATCAATGAGAATTATGTAGATTTGCTGGAACCAAAAGTAACGGAGGCCTTCCTGCGCAACGTCCACCAGCAGTATAAAAGGCGCTTAGGCAATCACATAGAAAGTTTGGCGGGATTCTTTACAGGCGAGCCTCAGCTTTCACGCAGCGGCTATCCCTGGTCGCCTTCGCTGCCGGTGGAATATCAAAAACAATATGGGGAATCCCTGCTGGAAAAGCTACCGGATCTTTTTTTCCACAGTGACACGGCTTATAGGACGCGCATCCGCTTTTGGCGGCTCGTCACCGAGCTTTTTACAGAGCGCTATACAAAACAGGTTGCCGGATGGTGCCATGAAAATGGACTACAGCTGGCCGGCCATCTGGCCTGTGAGGAAACACTGGCCGGCCAACTCACCGCGAACGGCGCGTGCATGCCGCAATACATCTGTTTCGACATTCCCGGCGTCGATTGGTCCGGCCGCCGCACCGCTGATTGCCTGACCGTTTTGCAGGCTGCCTCCGTTGCGCACCAGCTTGGAAAACGGCAGATCCTGAGTGAATCCTTTGCTATGTGCGGCTGGAATGTCAGTTTTGAGGAGCAGCGCTGGATTGCGGAATGGCAGATGGTGCGCGGTGTTACGCTTCTATGCCAGCATCTGATGCCTTACGGCCTTGCTGGTATCCGCAAACGGGATAATCCGGCGGCGCTTTTTGTGCAGCAGCCATGGTGGAAGGAATACCGCCATTTTAATGATTTTGTCAGCAGGGTTGGAATGCTTCTCACACGGGGAAACGCCCATTTCAGCGTGCTTCTGCTGCATCCCCAGCAATCCGCCTGGGCGCTTTATGACGGCAGCGAAGCAAGCGGGGCGAAAATCGGCAGGTTCGACAAGGCCCTGCTCTCCATCATTCAAATGCTGGAGCATGCGCAAATCCCCTTCCATCTGGGAGACGATCAAATGCTCAGCCGGCACGCCAGCGTGGAGGGCAGCCGCCTCTGTGTGGGCGCCCAGCGCTACCGGGCGGTTATCATCCCGCCATGCCTCTCGCTGGACGCCCGTGTGGCTGCGCTGCTCGCGCAGTTCGCCCAAAACGGTGGATCCATTCTCTGTGCGGAAGCAGAAGTGCCCAAAGCGCAGGTAGAAGGAGGTATCCCCTACCTGTCAGACGGCGTTTCCTGTGCAGAACTGCGGCGGCTTGCCGGGAGCTTTCCCCGCGTTCCACTGCATCAAATCATACAAGCGCTCCCTTCAGGCTGCCGCCCTTTTTCTATTCAGCGCCCAGATGGTTCTCCCGCTGCGGGCATCGCTGCAACCGTGCGTGATTTTGACCGGGAAGGCGTGCGCATGTGTTATTTGGTGAACCAACATGCGCACGCCACGCCGCTTATAATCCACGTGAATGGGGCGGCTGTGAGCCGGTTTGACCCTTTTACCGGAAAACAAAGCCCGGTTTCATGCGGGCAGGAGGATGGAGCGCTATGCTTTGCCATCACGCTTGAGCCGCATGGAAGCGCAATCTTTTTCGTATTTGAAAAGCCACATCCATCACCGGCAAAGCGGAAGAAGGCGGCAGCCTCTGTTCCCCTTGCGTCTATCCGTCCATGCCTTTCGCCAACCTGGGAGATCGTCCGCAGCGATCTCAACGCCATCACGCTTGACCGCTGCGACTGTTTTTTCAATGGGATGCTTGTAGAAAAGAATATCCCGGCCATTGAAATGACTGAACGCGCCTGCATGCTGGGGCAACCGGTGGAGCTGCGCCTTACCTACCGCTTCCATATCTCCCAACCGCTCAACGGTCCACTTTTTCTGGTATGCGAAACGCCAAAAAATTATCGTTTTACCATCAACGGCAAGCTTGCCCGCCTCACGCCGCGCGGCTTCTACCGCGATCCGGCCTTCGAAAAGCTGAATATCACCAAATGGATTCAGCCAGGCGAAAATGAGCTGTGCATGGAAACCTGTTTTCAGCAATACGATTCCGTATACCGGAATTTTCAGGTGGCGGGGCAAGGCTGTGAGGCCATTCGAACCCGCCTGACCTATGAGGAAGAGATTGAGGCCGTTTATCTGCTCGGGCATTTTCGAGTGGAAACTCCCGGCGATTTTCAACCTGGCCAACGGAAGAGCAGCCTCTACCATGGCAGCTTTTCACTTGCGCCGCCCTCCCCCACCGTATGCGCCGGAGATCTTGCCAAACAGGGCTTCCCATTCTTCAGCGGGCAAATCACCCTGCGCAACACGTTCCACCTCACCCAGGAGGAGTGCATGGGCCGCTGCCTGCGCTTTGCCCAACGCGGCGCAACCGTGCTCGCCGTCCGCGTCAATGGAAAGCTCGCGGGCAAGCTTTTTTGGCAGCCCTATGAAGTAGACCTCAGCAGGTTTCTGCGAGAAGGAGAAAATACAATTGAAATCACGCTGACCGGCTCCCTGCGCAATCTGCTCGGCCCGCATCATCTTAAAAGCGGGGAAAGCGACAGCGTATCCCCCGGCAGCTTTTACCGCCGCTCCGTCATTTGGAGAAGCGAGGATAACCCGGATTGGACGGACGGCTATTCCTTCGTGGCATTCGGAATATTTTTAGATTAGGAGAGGGTAACATGTTTTTTCAATTTTGCGGCACAGTGGTACAAAAATGCATTGCCCTGCTGATGACCCTGCTGATGAATTTCGGCACGGCGGTCTCCGCCGTCATCCAGCCCATTTCCCTGCCCGCTCTCGCACCGAGCGCATATACCTACACCGTGGGGAATTTAACCGTGCAGCTGGATCTGGAGGACGGCAGCTATGCGGTCGCCCACAAGGGAATCACCATCTTCCGCAAGGCTTATGCCGCCGTGATGTTGGAGCGGTTACTTTCCAGCAGCGATTATCAAACGCATTCAGTCAACACGGCGCCCTTGCACGACGCAGCCGGAAACGGGCTGAAAATTACCGTGCTCCACACCGGCCCTGCCCTGCCTAGCCTGCGGCAGGAGTTTCTGCTCTATGAGGGGCGGGATTACCTGCTCACCCAGGCCACCCTGTGCGCAGCGGAAGGGGAAACGGTGGAAACCAACTATATCGCCCCGCTCTCCATTTCGCAAAAGGACAATGTGCAGGCCGCTTCCCCGCGCTGGTCGCGTTTTCTGGAGGTGCCGTTTGATAACGACGCATGGGTGACCTTTGAAACCAAGAGCCTGTTTCAAAAAGGCCAAAGCCACGAAGCCGCAGCCTTTTTTGAGCCGGATGACGGAGCAGGCCTGATTCTCGGCTCTGTCACGCACGACACCTGGAAAACCGGCATATCCTTTGAAGGCTCCTGGGGAAACATTCGATCGTTTACCGCATACAGCGGGGCAAACACAGCGCTCACCCGCGACCAATCCCCCCATGGGGCGGTCAGCGGGAGGGAGGTATCCTCCGCCCTGCTTTTCATCGGCGTATTCGACCATTGGAAAACCGGCATGAATACCTTTGCGCAGGCCAACACAGAGGTAACGCCGAAAAAAGAAAGCCATTTAAACAGCATTCCGATCGGCTGGAACAGCTGGGGTTCCGCCCAAACAGATCTGACGCTTCAAACGGCAACCGGAATCTCCGATTATATCCACGACTATCTCCAGCCCTCCTGGCAAACGGAGGGAGCGACGATTTTCGTCAACCTCGACTCGTATTGGGATAACTTGACGGACGACGAACTGAAAGCCTTTGTGGCGCATTGCCGGGAAAACGGGCAGGAGGCCGGGATCTATTGGGCGCCTTTTGTCTCCTGGCTCAGCGCGGACGCCCTGGGCAGCACCTATGTGGAGGGGGCGCAAACGCCCGTGCGATACAAAGACGTGATCCTCAAAAAAGCGGACGGCACGCCCTATGGAAACGATATTGACGGCTGCTTCCCGCTGGATATCACCCATCCAGCCGTGCGTGCGCGGATGAAATGGATGATCGGTCGCTTTCTGGAGGCAGGGTTCACCTACATCAAATTTGACTTTATGGGCCACGGTTCGCTGGAGGGGCAGCACTACGATCCGGCTGTGCAGACGGGCATGCAGGCCTATAACCAGGGCATGGCATACCTCAATGAGCTCATCGGTGATCGCATGTTTATCAACCTTTCGATTGCGCCGATCTTCCCCTATCAATATGCCCATGGGCGGCGCATCGCGTGCGACGCCTTCTATGCAATCAAGGATACGAAATACACCCTCAACGCCCTGACCTATGGATTTTGGGAACAGGAGCTCTATGCCTACCCCGATCCGGATCATCTCGTCATCTGGGGCAAGGATGGAAAGGCCAGTGAAAATGAGGCGCGCAGCCGCCTGACGCTGGGCGCCATTGCAGGCACCAGCTTCCTGACAGGCGACAACTTTATCGCCCCTGCCGGAAATGCCGGCCAGGCAAACGAGCGCTTTCTCACCCTGCTGACCAATGCGGATATCCTGCGGGTGGCAAAATTCGGCCAGGCATTCACGCCCGTGATTGAAAAGCACTGCCCGCACAGCGCCAACGTATACCGGTTGGAACGGGATGGGAAGCTGTATCTTGCCCTATTCAACTTCTCCCTCCTGCCACAGTATCAGGAGGTTCCGCTAAACGGTGCTTTCCATGGCAAGGAACTGTGGAGCGGCAAGGAGGCGAGCGGAGAAGGAACGCTCGGCGTATGGCTTGCGGGCCGGGATGCGGCGCTTTACGAAATTGAGCTTATTTGAGGAACGGATCATAAACCACGCCATTGCATCATCAATCAAGAGCTGCCGCAGGATGAAAATCATTCTGCGGCAGCTCTTTTCAAATTCAATGAAACGCACGCGGTCAATCCGTACGCCCACGCTCCATCGCCGTGGAATTCATCACAAACCGCAGCACATTTTTCGCACTGCGCTGCAATTCACCCAGCGTGATCCCCTCCGGTTTGCCATAGGTTTTTAACAGTGTGCCGTCGCTTTTCTGCCGTCTGATCCGCCTGCCGCCCGGCATAAATACATCCACCTGCGCGCGCACACGGTAGGCGTGATCCCGCAGGGCCGGGAATTCCGGGCTACTGGAGGATTGCATCCACCAATCCGTCATGACGCAGCCCTCATAACCCCATTCGCCGCGCAGAATCGCGGTGCAAAGCTCATATTGGTAATGGCACCACACGCCGTTTACCTTGTTGTAAGAGGTCATGATATTTTGAGGCTTTGCTTCCTTGACACAGATTTCAAACCCTTTGAGATAAATTTCCCGCAGGGCGCGTTCAGACAGGCGGGAATCGTTGGTATTACGGCAATACTCCTGATTATTGCAGGCAAAGTGCTTCGGGCAGGCGGATACGCCCGTCTTCTGGAGCCCCAGCACCGCTGCCGCAGCGATCTTCCCCGTTAAAAACGGATCCTCGGAATAATACTCAAAATTCCGGCCGCAGAGCGGATTGCGGTGGATATTCATCCCCGGCGCGAGCAGCACATCGCTGCCCTTTTCCCGCATCTCACGGCCCTCCGCCTCATATACCTCCCGGATGAGCGCCTCATCAAACGTACAGGCGAGCAGCGTGCCGATCGGCAGCAGGGAGCAGCTGCTTTGCAGCCGGATTCCGGAGGGCCCATCCGTAGCCGTAACCGGCGCAATGCCTTTTTGACGCAGCGAGGGCAGCACGCCGCCATACACGCCCGCATTGCCCGGCGTGCCAAGCGGGCTGTTCATGATATAAGCGCCCCTTGAAATGGCTTCAAGCTCGGTCAGATCGAGCTGGGCGACAAATTCATCCAGCGTCACCTTGCCCGCCTTAACGTCGTCCAAACGGTAGCCCCGATCGCCGGTTATGGGCACGCCGGCAGGCAGTGATTGCAGAATTTTCTGCTTTAAATCTACCGTGCGGGTATGTACCGGCTCCTTGACGGGCACACGGGCTCCATCCACCTCTTTGGCCGTAAGGATGGAAAAGGGCTCAACCGGAGCGGCCGCTTCCTCCAACTGCTCTAAAACCGCCGTTTCCTCCTGAGTGAATGCCCACACGCGCACGGCGTCGCGCACGTTGGCGCCAACGGCAAACCCATAAACGCCCTTTTCAATGACATAGGCGGAGCGATGGCCGGTTTTCCCGCCGCCGTCATAGGAGGACAGCCGTTCAAGGGGAACCAATATGGTCAGCTGCTGGCTTTCCCCCGGGGCGAGCCGCTTCGTCTTGGCAAAGCCCGCAAGAATCCGCGTGGGGTTGCCGAGGCTGCCGCATGGCTTTTCCACATACACCTGCACGGTTTCTTTCCCGCTGAAGCGATCCCCTGTGTTAGAGACCGTGCAGCAAAGCTCCACTCCCCTCTCCGTCTGCTCCGCACCGCCGAATGCGAGGTCAAAAGAGGTATAGCTCAGCCCGTAGCCGAACGGGAATAACACGGCTTCCTTCTGGAAGGTTTCAAACCACCGGTAGCCCACATAAAGATCCTCTTCATAGCAATTAAACGCTTTGTTGCCAAAGCTGCCGGAGGAGGGATAATTTTCATAGGCGCGCGCTATCGTATCCGTCAGCCTGCCGCAGGGCGTCACATTTCCACAGAGAAGGTCCGCCACCGCATTGCCACTCTCCATGCCGCCCTGCCATACCAGGAGCACGGCGCTGATGCGGCTGCCATACTCCTCGAGCCAGGAAAAATCCATAACACTGCCGATATTGAGCAGCACTGCCGTTTGATTAAACTGCGCCGTCACCGCGGTGAGCAACGTGCGCTCTGCATCCGTCAGATAGAAGCTGCCTTTTTCCAGCGCGTTTTCCCGATCCTCGCCGGAGGAACGGCCAATTACCACCACGGCGCTTTGGGAGTGCTCCGATGCCTGACGGACCAGCTCCTTGGAAAGCGGCATTTCCGGATAAAAGCGCGGCCAATGGCCCCAAACGCCATGATTGACCGGATGCGCGGCACACCATGCTTCATAGATGCGGGCAAGCTCCTCATTGAGCGCCAGCCCTTCACAGCGACGTATTCCCTCCAGCAAATTGACCACATAGGGCTTTTTCACATCGCCGCCGGAGCCATAGCCGGTGTAAAACCAGTCCCTCTGCACTCTTCCGAATACGGAAACCTTTTCCCCTTCGTTCAGCGGCAGCATGCCATCGTTTTTTAAAAGCACCGCACCCTCGGCCGCCGCGCGGCGCAGCAATTCCGGCATGCCGGGTGTAACGCCCGCCGCCTCCTGTACCTGCCCGCTCTCCACTTGGGACAGCCCGCCCTGCCCGAATAAAGCCTTCAGCTTAGCTCCTATCTTTTTCTTATCCGGCATTGATGCATACTCCCCTTCCAAGATAGATCATACCGTTTTGTATTGTAGCACACTGTGTTTGGGAAAAAAAGACTCCTGCACCGTATCGATTGCGACACTTTTCATCAAATCCACTTTGCAAACCGCTCCAAAACGGATATAATAGCAATATCACCAGGCAAAATTTATCATTCGGAGGGATCAGTGATGCCATATATCGCAACGCAGGTGAGCATGCCGCTCGCCCCGGAACAGGAAAAAGTGCTCAAGGAGAGATTCGGCCAGGCGATCGAATTGCTCGGCAAATCAGAAAGCTGGCTTATGCTCTCTTTTGCCGACAATTGCCGCCTATGGTTCCAAGGGAACCAGGAGCAGCCCAGCGCCTTTGTATGCATCAAATTATTCGGAAAGGCCTCACCGGCGGCATATGAAAAGATGACCGCTGCGGTCACTCAGATTCTTTCAGAGGAGCTTTCCCTTGCGCCCGACCGGATCTATGTGCAATATGAGGAAGTCAACCATTGGGGTTGGAATGGGAGCAATTTTTAACCGCAGAGCGGGAAAGAAGGACGCAGTGTGAAAGAAACTTTCACACTATTTGTGCTGATGCGAAGCGGCAGAATGGAGGTTTCTATGTCTCATACGGATCAATTGCTCGAAGCCATTTGCGATAAAATGGACCAATTAATTGAAAATCAAAAGAAGCTTGAGCGCCGCCTCGCTTCGCTGGAGCGCGCCAGCGGCCAGCAAATCAAAAAGGAAAAAAAGCTTTCGGTAAGCGTCCGAAAACCGGAAAAGGAATAAATCCAGCCGGATTGTCGGAGAATAAAAGGAACCGAATCGCTGAAAACCAGAGCCGGGCCTGCGCCGGCTTTTGCCCGGAGGGCCGCTTATGAAACAGACGCAAAAAAAACAGAAAAAAAGACACAACAAAAAATGGCCTTGGATTGCCGCCATTCTCGCACTGCTGGTGATCGCAGCAGTCATATTTGTGGGCGCGCGTCTTGCGGCTGAAAAAGAGCAAAGCGCCTGCGTTTATCTGCGGGAAGGCAGCCTTTATTTACAGCGGTCGCCCGGGGACGATCCCATCCGGGTGGCAAACGCATTTGATGAGAGCGGCGGCGCGTATGTCAGTCAAACCATGGCTGGAGATTTTTTGCTCTATCCCCTAAACATATACAAAGCAGCGGATGGAGCTATCAGCAGCTATGACCTTTACGGTGCGCCTACGCGCGGCCGTGGGGCCGGCAAGGGCTTTTTGATCGCACAGGATGTTTCCGGCAAGCCGGAAGAGCTGGCGGAGGAAGCATCCATTTTCTACCTGCGGGCAAAAACAGACGGAGCGGGTACGCTTTACGCATACCGCCTTTCCAAGCGTGAGGAATCCGTCATCGACACCAATGTGACCGCTTTTCAGCAAAGCAGCGGAAAAGACAGCCCGCTTTGCTATCTCCGCAAAGAAGGCGGCAGCCAAGTGCTCTATGCCTATAATGGAACCGCTAAAACAGAGCTGAGCCGGGATGTGACCGAATTCCACCTTTATCCGACACAGGCCTCCTGGGAGCTTTTTTATCTCAAGTCACAAGGTCAGGAGGGCGTTTTTTCACTTTATAAACAAACAAAAACCGCAAACGCCCAGCTGGTGGCAGAGGGCGTGGCCTCCGTTCGTTTCGATCAATATGCGCCGGGCGGCCCGCTCTATTACCTGTGCCCCAGTGCAGAACAGCTTTGCTGGACGGATCTGATCGAGGATGATAAAAAGGAGGCGGACGCGGCGTTACAGGAGCCAAAGCTCTCCGACTTTGTCGGCGGCGTGCTGGACTCTCTGCTGAATTTCAGCGAATATGGCTCCGGCGCTTACCACACAGCGCTTACAGAGTACAACGAAAAACTCAAGCGCGATAAAATCCGCGAAGAGCTCTCGGCGCTGGACGCAGAAGCTCTATTCGGCGGCGCGCGCTACGATTGCTACGCCTTCACCGGCACAAATTCCCTGCTGCTTGCGGAAGGCCTGCATTTAGACAGCCTCTATGCCGCCAGCGCCACTTCCCCCGCAATTGTTTCATACTCCTATTCTCTCAATCAAAAGAATCGTTTGCGGCTCTCCGCGCTGGATGACGAATGGATTGCACAGGCGCAGGAGGAGGGCTGGGAATCGCTGTTGACAAAGCTTGCCCAGCAGGCTCTGAGCCCCGCCCTTGCACTGACCACGGTAAACGAGGGAAAAACCGTATCCTCCGCGCTGGAGCAGGAGCCGCAGGAGGTTGCCTTTGCTTTTTCTGACGACGGCGCGCACCTTTATCTGCTCGAAGAGATGGAGCAGGGCGGCACGCTCACGCGCGCCACGGTTTCCACCACTGGTTTAACGGAAAAAACGAAGATCGACACCAATGTTTCACGTTATATCGTTTCCAAAGATACGGTTTATTATCTCAAGGGCAGCAACGTGCAATCCGGCACGCTGTATAAATTCACCTACAGTGAATCCGTGCTTATCGAAAACGACGTGCGTTCTTTAGAGCAATTACCTGATGGTAATTTGCTGTATTATCGAAAATCAGTCGATGGCAATACCGCCCTTTTCCTGCTTCGGGATGGGGAAGCGGTGCAGATAGGTGAGCATGTGTTATTCGGATCGGCCAAATACAGCTCGGCGGAAGGGCTGTTCTTCATCCGGAATCCAAAAGATGGCGCCGGGGAGCTGTGTTGGTACCGTGATAGTGGGAAAACAGAAAAACTGGATGAAAAGGTGCAGAAGGTGTTCTTTTAATCCATCAAACACATCAACTTCGGGGTGCCGCAACATGCTTTGCATGTTGCGGCACCCCGAATCATTTAAAACAGCCCAAGCCGGTCGCACAGCTCCCGCAGAGCCGCCTCACTTGCACCAAAGCTCTTCACATCCTCCCCCACGAGTGTTCTGGCATCTTCTAAGGGAAACGCTCTTGTAAGCTCGGTTTCCGCCCCATCCGGAGCAGCGCTCTGATACGTCCATCCCACTGTGCCACCGTTATCGATCAAGGCGAGAATCACCGCTGCATACGCGCGCATTTTCGCATCAAACGCCTCGCAGTCGGTGGACGCAATCGGATTTTTAAAATCCAATGTGATGCCATAAGGCTCGCTGGAAGTGGTCAGCCGGATGGAAAAGGGGCCGAGCACCATTCCAATCCGCAGTGAGCCGAGCAGCTCCATATCCTTGGGGGCGGCGCCGATATAGGCGACCCGCTTTTGAAAAAGATCGTGCACCAGCGCATCGGAGCCGAGATCTTCCAGCTTCTCCATCCCCTTGATTTGCCGCTGTGTTTGCGGGTCAGCAAGCTTCACCTGGCTATTCACATCCCAGATAGGCAATTGTGACCCTGGCTGCTCCTGATAACAAATCTGCTTGATACCGGTATCCTTTGTATGAACGATCCAACCGCTTTGCGCACTTTCCGATGCTGAAAAAAGCGGAAAGCTGGTTGTAGTCGCCGTGATATAGAGCGTCCCATCCATCTCATAGTGGCTGAGCTCCCGGATACCGGTTCCATCCGCCGTTTGAAGAATGAAGGCCAGATCACCGTTTTCCAATCTGGAAAGAGAGGAAACTGCCATCTCTCCGGCCGGGATCACCTTCATGCTGCATCCAAATGCAATCATCCCAACCAGTAAAGCGGCGATCAAAGCAATTGCGGCCCCAACGAAAAGTGTTTTTCGTTTGCTTCTCTTCCAACGCTTTGACAGCCCATCAAGCACCTCCTTCTCCTTGGCGTCATAAAAAAATTCCCGTTTCGATACCGCTTCATATTCCGCTTTACAGGCCCGGCAATTTTGCAGATGCTCCTCCACCAACGCCCGGCTGCCGGCGCTGCACACCTCATCAATATAGAGCGGAAGCAGATCCCGTATGATATCACATGTGATCCGATCCATTTTGCTTCACCTCAAATAAATCCAGTATTTTATGTTTGGCCCTAAAATAAGTCACCCGTGCCCAGCTTTCGGATTTGTCAAACAGCGCGGCGATCTCTGCAAAGGAGAGCTCCCCGAACACCCTCAGAGAAAACACTTCTTTATAGGGCTCCTCCAGCGTGTGCAGAAGCTGATGGAGCTGAAAAGCGTCCTCCTTGCTAAGCAGCCGGTCGAAAAGCTCCTCCGCAGGCAGGTTATCCGTGAGAGAAATTTCTTTCTTTTTTCTATGCAAGGAAAAAAGTGTGTTTTTGGCGATCTGGCAAAGCCATACGCTGATTTTGCAATCTCCTCGAAATCGGTCAAGCTGCTCCAAAGCTTTAAAAAAGGTTTCCTGCGTTACCTCCTCCGTAAGGTGCCGGTTCCCGCACAATGAAAAAACATAGGCGTATACCTGCCGAAAACAGGTTCGATATACCTCCTCAAAATCGACATCAGCCACTCTTTCACCTCCCTGTTAATAAGACGCGGAATTCTGCAATTCGTTACAAACTTTTAACGCTACTACAAATAGACAGTATCAGGGCAGGAGCGATTGCCTGTTTTGAACAAAGATTTCACTTTTTAAATAAAAAATAGAAAAATCGCGCTTTCTTTTAAAACAGATTGACAATTCCCTTGATTTTGATTACTATAAATGTGAGAAAGTAACCGGATTTGAAAGGGGGATTCTGGAAGGCACATTGTTATCCAATCAATTGATCGCATATGGAAAGGAGCAAATAATATGATGAAACCAAAAGCCTCTCGGCTCACCGCACTGTTGTTATGCTTGATTTTACTCTTTACGCTTGGAGCCTGCAAGGGAAAAGCTGACGAGGAAAGCACCTCGCCGAGCGAAAATACCCCCGCGGCAAACTCAGAAGACGTTCTGCCCTCTGGCGATGGCAACGTGCCGCCGGAAACGGAGGATGGAACGGCGGGCGACAGCATTACGGAACCCACGCAGCCAGCAACCGACGTGGCTGGGCAAAAGGATCCTACCAACGCGGGAAAGGAGCCCGGCAAACCCACCACGCCCGTTACGCAGGCACAGCAGGAGAGCCAGCCCAAAACAGTGGCTGAGATCGTCGCCTATTATAACAAAGCCGCGAATAAGATCAAAACAGATAAGCCGGGATACAGTAAGGTGAATGTGAAAAAGCAATTCCCAGGCACAAAAGCCAACATGGGAGTCTTTCCGATCCCGAGTGCCCTTCTAAATGCCGTTTTGGGAGAGGAAACAACTACGGTCAAGAAAGGCCAAAGCAGTAACGATATCTTCCCCGCTGCTGGGTTCAGCTGGGCTAGTAAACTAACAGCTCAGTATGTTAAAAACGCCACCTGCACAAAAAGCGGCAGCAGCTATAAAATAAAAATCACGCTCAAGGATGAAACCAATCCTCAGGTCGGCAAAGGCGGCTATGGCAGCTGCATGTCCGTCATCGATAAGGACGGCGCACAACAGATGATCGGCGGGATTGCGACAATCAAATCCATTACCATGCAGTACCATGATGGATACATTATGGCTACCGTAGATATTGCAACTGGCAGAATCACTTATGCGGAGTTATACGCTGCTTCTAAGATGGAAAACGTTGAAACAAACCTGCCCGGCAAGTTGAATGCCGATGTGGACAGCAAGGAAACCTTCACAAACTTTCAGTGGTAATCCCACATACGCCAATGAATTTAATTTCCAACAATGGGGCTGTTCCAAACAGCCCCATTGTTTATTCCGGCCAGAAATCGTATGATCATATGGGTAAGAAAGGACGGCTGATTACATGCATCAAATCAAACTCGGCGGCGTTGGCCCCAGCGTATCCGAATTGGCGCTGGGCTGCATGCGGCTTTGCAACCTGGATACCAAAGCGGCGGAATCACTGCTGCGCACCGCGATGGAGCAGGGCATCAACTTTTTTGACCACGCTGATATTTATGGAAAGGGCGGGTCGGAATCGCTGTTTGCCTCCGCCCTAGGCATGGCCCCTTCCCTGCGCGGCCAGATTGTAATTCAAACAAAGTGCGCCATCCATGATGGGATGTATGACTTTTCAAAGAAACATATCCTCGAAAGCGTCGAGGGCAGCCTCAGGCGGCTGCAAACGGACTATATTGATATCCTGCTCCTGCACCGGCCGGATACGCTCATGGAGCCGGAAGAGGTGGCCGAGGCCTTTGCGGCGCTGCGGCAAAGCGGAAAAGTGCGCTACTTTGGGGTAAGCAATCAAAATGCTGCGCAGATGGCGCTGCTTCAGAGCGCGCTCGGCGAAAAGCTGCTGGTCAATCAGCTACAATTCGGCCTGGCGCACACGGGGATCATCGACGCGGGGTTCAATGTGAATATGAAAAATGAGGCCGGGCTCTTACGGGATGGCGGCATCCTCGAATATTGCCGTCTCAACGGGATTACCATCCAGGCATGGTCGCCGCTTCAATACGGCTTTTTCGGGGGCGTATTTCTCGATAATCCAGTTTATCCGGAGCTCAACAGCGCGTTGGAAGAGATTGCCCGAGAAAAACAAGCCTCTAAAAGCGCGGTCGCAATCAGTTGGATTCTGCGCCATCCGGCAAATATACAGCCGATCCTCGGTACCACCAGCCGGGCGCATTTGCTTGAGATGTGCCGCGCATCGGACATCACACTGAGCCGTGCGGAATGGTATGGGCTCTACCGTACCGCGGGCAACCGGCTTCCTTGACCAATCCGCAAGCAAATTTTAGTTTTCCATGATTGAAGGGCCTCTAAAACGGGCAGCTGCACATTTGACTTTTCCTGGTGATTTCAAGTATAATAAACACTGTTTGTTGCTTGCTTTATGTGAAATATATATATCTATCTTGGAATGAGGGAAAATGGGAAAAGGAGATTCATCATGGAATTAAAATCGATTCTATCCGCTATTGACCACACAGCACTGGGTCAGACGGTTACCTGGCCGGAAATTAAGGCTCTGTGCGATGAAGGAATGCAATATGGGGCTGCCTCCGTATGTATCCCGCCCTGCTATGTGCGCCCGGCTGCGCAATATGTGGAAGGGAAGCTGAAAATATGCACGGTTGTCGGCTTTCCAAATGGCTATACAACATCGCAGACCAAATGCATTGAAACGACGGAGGCCGTTCGAAGCGGCGCTTCAGAAATCGATATGGTGATTAACCTCGGCCTGCTGCGGGAAGGCAGGGATGATGAGGTTTTATCAGAAATCCGTTCTGTCCGCGTTGCTTCTCGCGGTAAAATTCTGAAGGTGATTGTGGAAACCTGCCTGCTCACACAGGAAGAAAAAATCCGTATCTGTGAAATTGTATCCCGCTCCGGGGCTGATTTCATCAAAACCTCAACGGGATTTTCCAGCGGCGGCGCACGTGAAGCGGATATTCTCTTATTTAAAAAACATATCTCTCCCCATCTGAAGATCAAGGCTGCGGGCGGCATCCGCACACTGGAACAGGCGCAGCGCTTCCTGGAGCTCGGTGCTTCGCGCATTGGCTCGAGCGCGATCATCCCAGCGATTCACAGGCAGCTTAGCGGTAAACTGTAAGGAGGCATCCAACAATGTCCACCAGCCAAATTCCAACCCCGCACATTGAAGCGAAAGCAGGCGACTTTGCCAAAACGGTTTTGATGCCGGGCGATCCGCTCAGGGCACGGTTCATTGCGGAAACTTTTCTGGAAGATCCCGTGCTCGTGAATAACGTGCGCGGCATTCAGGGATATACCGGCACTTATCAGGGAAAGCGCATTTCCGTGATGGCCAGTGGGATGGGAATGCCATCGATCGGCATTTATTCCTATGAGCTTTATCAGTTCTATGGCGTGGAATCCATCCTGCGCATTGGCTCCGCAGGAGCGATAAGCCCCTTGCTGCATGTGCGCGATATTGTGGCGGGGGTTGGCGCATGCACCAACTCTGATTTTGCGCGTCAATATGGACTGCCCGGCGCCTTTGCCCCCATAGCAGATTATGGGCTTCTCTGCACGGCGGACGGGATCGCCCGGGAACTGGGAATTGAGCTGAAAGTAGGCAACCTTTTTTCCTCCGACACGTTTTACGACGATGCAGCGAGCCTTGAAAAGTGGCGGAAGATGGGCGTGCTCGCCGTCGAGATGGAGGCGGCAGCCCTCTATATGACGGCCGCCCGCGCCGGGAAGAAGGCGCTTGCCCTCTGCACCATTTCCGACTGCCCGTTTACGGGGGAAGCCTGCACCGCGCAGGAACGGCAGACGAGTTTTACACAGATGATGGAGATTGCTTTGCAGACAGCGGCGAAAATCAGCGCGGAATAATGGCGTTCAGCAGTGCTTTGCAAATTAAATTACAAAATGATTCAAAATTTGGAACCGGTGCAGGGGTAAATCGCTCCTGCGCCGTTTTTTAAGGCGATTCCACGCTGGTATCCCAAAAAACATAAAAGAGCCGCCCTGTTTTCAGGGCGGCCAAGTTTTTTTAGTAAGTCACACGCAAGGTTTTAATCTCAAAGGGATGGAAGCACAGCGAAACATTCGCCAAATCCTCTAATCCCTCCTGCGGCTCCTCCAGCATGTTGCAGATAGAGACACTCTTTGCACCTTCAAAGAAATGCACGGGCGTATTCGTAAAGGCGCCTTCCGCCTCATAAAGCCGCACGATAAAGGCGCGCGCCTTATCCTCACAGGGCTTGACCGTTTCCACCAGAATATTGTCCGCTTCCGGCAGGGCAAGCGGCAGGGCGGTGAAAGCTTCGCCCGCCAAAACAGGAGGATCATTCAGTTGGTAAGCAGGCCTCACGACATTGTTCACATCAAAGGAGCCCTCATGCGGCAAAAAGGCATAGATGCAATCATGCACGCCGTGGTCGCCCTTGTAATCCGGGCGGCAGCCGCCTTTATGGAGCGAGAGGCGCATCTGCCCGCCTTCTACGGAAATGCCATATTTGCAGTCGTTTAAGAGCGCCGCACCGTAGCGATTTTCCGAAAGATCCGTATATTTGTGATTGAGCACCTCAAATTTTGCCTGTTCCACCGTTGTGTTGCGCGTGGTTGGGCGCTTCACATTGCCGAACTGAACCTCGAAACGGGCATAATCCGTGAAAATAGAGGTATCAAAGGCGGTTTTCAGGAAGCGGTGGTCATCTTGCCAATCCATCCGCGTATCAAAGCGCACCTCCGCGCGATCCGCAAAAAAGATCATATCCTGCGTCAGCGTGGATTTCGGCGTTAGCCGGTAAACGCTGCGGATGATGTGGGCAACCGGGCCGGTGGATACCGTCTGTCGGGAGAGCAGCTCCGCGCAATCGCGGAATTTCAATTGGATATCCGCGTCAATATCCCAGTTATCCCAGGCGGAAGGCACATCCTCGGCCAGCAGGAAGGTGTTGAGCGCATACCCCTCCCCGCACAGCTCGCGGCCATTCCGCAGATCGATAAAAGAGGAAAGATAGCCCTTTTCATCAAAGGTTACTTTTGCATAGGGCGTTGTGAGCGTATTCCCTGACTCCACAAAGGGGGAATCCGCCTCCGGCTGTGCGCCATCCGGCACATAGCGGAGTGAAACGCCCGACATCGCCGGGAGATGCACCTCCGCGACAATCCGCTTCCGGTCGCCCCGCAGATCTGTATAGGCCTGCTGGCGATAGCCCCCGTCAATTCTGCTGCCCGGATGATCCTCCAGGAAAAGAGGCTCCTCACGGTCGAAAGAGAGGGTGTTCACGAGCGTGAACTGATCCGCATCCCCGCAAAAGCCGATCACTGCCTCAATTTGACCCTGCGCCTGCTTGAGGAGTGCATCCGTTTCAGCAAGGCTCTCTTCATGTGCGCGCGGGATGCAGGTGCCCGGCAGGATATCATGAAACTGGTTGACGAGCAGTGTTTCCATCAATGGTGCAATGGGCGCTCCGCTCGCTTCCCTGCCCTCGCACACCGCCCGCTGAACGGTCAGGGCCTCCAGATCATGCAATTTTATTTCCGCCTTGCGATTATTTTGCTTGATGCGGTGCTGATTGGTCAGCGTACCGCGGTGCAGCTCCAGGTAGAGCTCGCCGCTATAGGTTGCCGGAGTACGGGCGGATTGCTCCAGCTTCTGCATAAAATCCCCCACCCGCACATGCTCCGCGCGCGGGCAGCCATCCGTATCGCGGCAGCGGCGGGCAGCCTCGATCATTTCAAACTGCGGGCCGCCGCCTCCGTCGCCAAAGCCGTAGGAGAGCAACCGCATATTGGAAACATGCTTCTGGCGCACCACGTCGCCCTCTTCGCTCTCCACCGTATGCTGATAGATGCCCTCCGCATCCGGCCAGATATGAGTTTTGTTGAAGTGAGTAAACACCTTTGTGCCGTCAATCCCCTGCCAATAAAATGTATCGTATGGGAAGGCGTTGGTATCGTTCCACTGGATTTTGGTAGTGAGAAAATAATCCACGCCGCAGCCCTTCATAATTTGCGGAATGGCCGCGCTGTAGCCAAAGGTATCCGGCAGCCAAAAACAATTGGAGGTATAGCCGAAATACCGGCGCGTAAACCGCTGCCCCCACAAAAACTGCCGGATCATCGATTCACCAGAGGTGATGTTGCAGTCGCATTCCACCCAAACGCCACCGTTTGGCTCATATCGGCCCTCCCGCACGCGCGCCTGCATCCGTTCAAACAAAGCAGGGTAATTCCGGCGGATCATCTCGCTGTGATAGGCGGAGCTTTGAATAAAGGTGTATTCCGGATACTGCTCCATCAGGCTTATTTGGTTGGAATAGGTACGGGCGCATTTCTTCACCGTTTCGCCGATGTGCCACAGCCAGGCCGTATCCATATGCGAATGGCCGATCAAGCCTGCAAAGGGCGCGCTCTGCGCGTTTTGAACCGCCAACGCCTCCTGCAAATAAGGCTGCACCGCATGCAGCGAAGAAAGAAACGCTTCCCGCCCGGCCGCATCTGGATCATAATAGACGGCCTCGTGCACATGCGTCAATGCATCAATCAAATCGCCGCGGCGAAAGCTTGACTCGGGCAGGGCGCGGGCCAATTGGAGAACGGTATGTAAATCCATGGCAAAGCCGATGACCGCCTCATTCTTAACGCAGATCTCCGCCCCGCGATAGGTATACTGATAGCTTGGCCTCTCCTGTTCCTCAAACGGAGCGGTTCCCATCACATAGTGCCCGGCATACGATTCCAAAGCGAGGGAAACGCTTTCCCCCGCCTTCGCCTTCTTCCGGATCAAATCGCAGTAATGGTTGCCATGGTCATTGACCAGGATTTTATTACAGAAGGTGCCAAAGGGTACGCCGTTTACCCAGAGGAGCGCTTCATACCCCACGCAGTGCGGGCGCAGGAACAAATCCCGCCCGGCAAGGGCATCCGGCACGGTGAATTCCCCTTTGAACCAACAATAGGAGCCCTCCCCGCCCCACTGCCAGCCTTTTTCAACCGGCTGGAACAGGCTGGCCTCCGGGATCGCATGGTGGCTGCCGTCGGCGGGATAGGCGCGCATGGCGACCTCCCCGACCTGTTCAAAATAATAGCGCTCCAAGGTGTGTTCAAAGCGCTCCAGCTTTGCGAGCATCCGGTCGATCTGCCGCTGATTGAGCATTTTTATGATCCTCTCCCTTTCTGTGAGGCGCAATGTTTTGTGGTTCTGCAAAGCAGAATTCCGGCTTGCATCCCTGATATGGCCGGAAGATAAAACTTGCCAGGCTGAAAGAGTTACCTTTCAACTTTACCTCTTCCCAATTGATCTGAAAATGAACGCAAACGTTTCCATACGATCTTCTAAAATTATACTGATATTTTCAATTTTGTATAGGGGTTTTGAAAAAATAGGCACAGGCAATTCAGATGGTGAAACTCGGAATCCCGTTTGCAGATATCACAAAAATCCGGCAGGCAGGGAACTCCCCCCCACCTGCCGGAATCTTCGGTTTGATTTTGCATAGGAAATGCTGTTTATTTATGCCTGCGGCTGGCGCGCGCCAGCTCTTTATCCGCCTTCTTCTGCGCCACACGGGCCGCGTCATCCGCATCTTCCTTCGCGCGCTGCGCGTCGGCGCGTGCCTTTGCTTCCTCATACATTGCGGCAATCTCGTCGTAATGCTTATAATTCTCTTCTTGAATCAGTAGCTTCTTCGCCTCCAGCCACGGCTTGGCGGCACGGTGATACAGGGAGTTGGCATTGGTCGCTTCCTTAATCTTCGTGCGCACTTTTGCGCGCTCCACCTTAACACGCTGCACCTCCTGCTTCGCCTGCTGGAGCGCGGAGCGGTCTTTTTGATCCTTCGCGGCAAACTGCTTTCGGAAAGCTTCCTCCAAGGCGAGCTCCAAACGGTCCTCTTCTGCAAAAAGCTGATCGAAAACAGTGATATCGAATTCCTCTACCCCATCGGGATAGTGCTTGAGGATCATCCGCTTGGAATAAAGCCTCTCGCGGGCCTCTTTGATTGCGGCCTTGCGATAGAGCTTTTCTTCCTCTGTACCCTTCGGAAGCGCTTTTGCCCTTGCAAGCACATCCGGCTCCACGTTGACGAGGTTTGAGAGGCCAGCCTCATAAATTTCTTTTGCTACCTTGACCTGCTCCTGCACCTCCAGCGTGCTGAATTTATTCATTTCATCGATTACAAACCTGGAAATCTCAATCATGCGGTTATGTTCGATCGCATTTTTATACGCCTTTTTCGCCGCCTTGATATCTGGACGGCTGCCGGATTTTTTCGCTTCACGGATTCCGTCTTTGGTTTCGGGCAGCGGCTGCTCCGCCACATAATAGCGCGCTTCATTGACCAGATCGATAGTTTCTACCAGACCGCTGTCCGACAGGGCGTTATTGCCGTAATCCTCAAACAGGGCGCGCACCTTCAGCACATTCACCATGCCACGCTGCTTGGTCTCCGTTAAATCATAGAAGAAATAGGGCACCACATTCATAATCGCGCCGAAAACGCCCAGGCCGATGAGCACCGCAAAGGCATTCACGAAAACATTGCGGTTGTACAGCACATCGTAAGCGTTGGTGTAACCCATGCTCACCGCGTTCTCCGTGGTGATGCCGAGCGCTTCATACACGGCGGGCAGCACGCCGCTCGTCGCCATGGTAATTGCGCTGCCGATCAATCCAACAGCGGCAAACATGCCGTCAATCCGCTCGCCGGTGGTATACTGCTGATAATCTCGGATATCGCCTTGGATGCTGGGATTGAGGACATTGGCAAAGGAGTTTGCCAATCCGTTCATCCACATGCAGATCATAACAAGCCAGATGCCCAGCCCTGGATCAACGTTTACCACGATCGGATAGATCATCGCAATAAAGATGATATTCAAGATATTGGTAAACACCAGCACGCGCTTTTTGCCGAATTTCCGAATCGCCCACGGCGCCATCAGCATGCCCCACAGGGCGGAGTTGCCATACAGTGTTGTAATCAAGGCGTATTGCCCTTCCGTGCAGGCATGCTGATACTGATAAAGCCATTGCAGGATCGTGCCATAGGAATTTTCCAGGAAGCCCAGCCACCCGGCAAGGGAGATAATCCAGAAATATTTATTCTTCGCCACGGCACGCAAGGCGTCCATAAACTTGATTTGAACGACATGCGTTTTGGCCTGAATGATTTTTTCCTGCGTGTTGGCATAAACCAGAATCACCAGCAGGATGCCGATGATCAACATCGGCGGATAAGCGAAGCGGTAGAGCTTCATATTGGTCATATCACCGTTTGTCAAAAACTTTGCCGCTAAGGGCATGACAATGCCGGTAATCGAGGGCGCAATCGAATAAATAACAGCCTTAATGGCAGAAACATCGGTGCGCTCCTGCGTGTTGGGAGAAAGCACATAGATTAGATTCTCATAGGAATCATAGAAAAAGCTGAAGAAGAACTGAAAGCCAATGTTGAAGAGCAGTACCGTCAGCATCCGCATGGACATGGACATCGATTCATACGGCATCCACACAAACCCAATTGCCAAAAGGATGGAAGGCACGCCCATAATCAAAAGATAGGGGCGGTACTTTCCCTTTCTGCTGCGCGCATTATCGATGATGTTGGCGCGCAGGGCTGTCAGCGGAAAGCTGCTTGCGACGGAAATGAGATACAGGAGATAAATCTTGGTCGGCTCGATACCAATCGCATTGCCGATGATAAAATTACCGACAGATAGCTGAAGCGCCCAGATGATCGTGATGATGAAGTAGGCACCGATACCACCCACACTGTATGCGGCAATTTCTTTAAACGGCATGTATTTGCCGGCAGGCGGGTGTTTCCAGTAGGTTTTTGCATCTGACCAAAGCGATTCAGCGGTTTGTTTAAGCTGCATTTTTTAACCTCCAAACAGCGCAAACTATTATAAAATTTCACCAAATTATAACATAACGCAGTTTTTATAAAAATGCAAGAGATTTTTTGGTGGAGAAATTAATAAACGGTTTCATCTCTATAAAAAGTTGTAAAATGCAACCTACAGGAATCCCATAGGTTGCAGCGCGTTTCCTAATGATCCGAAATGAAGCGAGTCACAAAGCACAATCAATCACGATCTTCTGGTTTCGCCTCCCATTCTAGAATCATACCAGTCGTGGCATCAATTTCAAAGTCGTATTCTGTGCCGCTTTTGCGCACCTCGCCCTCATAAAGAAGCCTGCCGTTTACCGCATCCATATTATTGCTTTGTTCTCTCCTATACCTTTTCCGCCGGTTATGCCAGGTTGAGCCGCCGGCTTAGCAGCCAACGCGTGACAAAGTAATAAATTACATTCAAAAGAAGCATCAGCCCTGCGCTGATACCGAGCATGCTGTAAAAAAATACGGCGGGCGATTGCTCTGCCAGCGAGTGAAGGCCATAAAGATTGATGTTCGAAACGTGGAGGAATAACACCGCCGCAATCATGCCGCACATCATCACAAACTGCAAAACCGTGTTGAGAATCAGATACGCCGCCGCGCTTGCCAGCAGCCGGTTCTGCGGCCACTGCCCGCCGATGGCCATGCAGAGATAGAAATGCAGGTAGGTGTTGGAAAATGCCAGCAGCATAAAAAGCGCCAGAAGCAGCACGGCCAGCCATACGCTCACGCCGGTTTCGCTGCGGAAGCTTGCCAGAATGGCCGGTACATTCGCAAGCGCCGGGAGATTCCATGCGAACAGAACGCCGCCCAGGATCACAACAACGATGCCCGCGAGCGACCAGGCCAGGCTTACCAACAGCTTTGAGAGAATCTGCTGCCCCGGCGTGGCCGGAAGTGTAAACATGAGGTACCCTTCATCGCCCAGCAGGTTTTTATAAAACCGCTGAATGGCCACAATCACGATGACGGCCAACAGGGCAATCAGTGCAAGCGCCGCCAAAACGGCAAACAGGGCGAAAAGCACTGTCACCAGCGGGTGGGAATCGTTGTTCCCCATGAGCCATTTTACCAACAGAAAGATAACCTGGAACCCACCTAACAGGGCGAGCACCGCCGTCAGCAGCGGCAAAAAGAGCTTTGCCGTCGCTTTGAATTCATGCTTCATTAGTTTCCCCAGCATCTGAATACCTCCCTGAATATTGCGTCAATGCTCTTGCCGTTTTCTTCCCGGATTGCGTCCACGCTGTCAGCAAGCACCATGCGCCCTCCCCCGATCATCACCACATCGTCAAACACCGCTTCGATATCGTGAATCAGGTGCGTGGATAAAATCAGTGTTGCGTCCTCGTTATAATTGCGAATGATTGTATGGAGGATATAGTCGCGCGCCGCCGGGTCTACCCCGCCGATCGGCTCGTCGAGCAGGTAGAGCTCCGCCTTGCGGCTCATCACCAGAGCGAGCTGCAATTTTTCCCGCGTGCCCTTGCTCATGGCGTTTAGCTTATCATTTGGATGGATATTCAAATCCTTCAGCATTTCCGCCGCTTTATCAAGCTGAAAATCCGCGTAGAAATCCCCGAAAAACTCCAGCGCCTCGCGCACGCGCATCCCCGCGGGCAGGCAGCTGCGCTCCGGCAGGAAGGAAACGAGCTTTTTTGTTTCCGTCCCCGGATCCATGCCGCAAACCCGGATACTGCCCCGCGTGGAAGTGAGCAATCCGGCGGCAAGCTTTAAAAGCGTCGTTTTTCCACTGCCGTTCGGCCCCAGGAGGCCAATGATCCGCCCCTTTGGAAAATCGTAGGTGAAATCAACAAGCGCCGCCTTTTGCCCATAAAGCTTCGTCAGCCCCTGGCAGGATAAAATCGCTTCCATCATGCATTCTCCTTTGTTTGTGTTAAGAGCGCAAGCGCTTCCGCCTGCGTAAATCCGAGCTTTTGCATCGCCGCCCAAAATTTTGTGATCTGCTCCTGCGCCTTTTGCTGCCTCAATGCCTGAATCATCGTTTCATCTCCCGTAATGGTACGCCCGGCTGTCCGCTGCGTGTTGATGAGGCCGCGTGCTTCCAGCTCCTGCATGGCCCGCTGCATCGTGTTGGGGTTGACTGCCGCCTCGGCGGCAAGCTCCCGAACGCTTGGCAGCTTCCCGCCGGCCCGGTATTCTCCCGCCACGATCGCAAGCTCTAGCTGCTCGACCAGCTGAAGATAAACCGGCCGGTCGGCAGTGATAATCCATGTCATCTGTGCGCCTCCTTGTATTATTGTATTAAGTTATTAATACAATAATACAGTTTATAACAAGTGTCAAGGGGCTTCACAAAATATTTACAATCATGTTCGGCGCGGATGCTTCCGCAAAGAGAAAGCGCACCGCAGGGTGAAGCCCTTACAGCGCGCTTTCCATATTAATATTTTCCGGTTACACCGCTTGGCTGATAGCGGCAACCCTGCTGCCGGACTGCGGCGGTACGGATACTTCAATAAACGAACGGGCAACGCCATTCACCACTTCCGCATGCGGCTGCACCTCTTCCCCATCTCGCAGAAAGTGGAGAAACTGCCCGGCAAAGGAGCACTTCCACACAAGCGGACGGGCAGAATGGTTCTGAAACGTTATCTCATGAGGGGAATGCAGTTCCAGATCCATCTCATCCGCACCTACCTGAAGCGCTTTGATGGAAAGCGCCGGCACCTCCTCCGGCAGGCAGGGGCAGGTGGCGACCCGCCCTGCCGGCAGATTGGCGGAAAAACCGGACAACCCTTCAATCGCGTGAGAGAGCATGGTAAAAGAGAGCTCCGGATAATCCTCATTGCGGCCCTGGCTCTCACGAACATGCGGCAAAAAGAGCCTGCTGCCGATGTGTTTCATCCAGTGCCACGCGCGCTCCGCCTGCTGGTAAGGGAAGAAAACCTGCGGCAAATAGGTATAGCTCTCGATATTCAACGCCGCCGTCCGGGGATCAGCGGCCCTCTGGTCGATCTCTTTCAACAGCCGGTTATTGCGCTCCCCCGGTTCGGTCAGCAGCTTCATCGGCATAAAAAAGCAGGTTTCCGCCCCAGTGAGCCCCTTGGCCGTTCTCTCCCAGCGCCAGTATTTCCGGCCCTTTTGATCGACCCCGAACACATAGCCGCCGCCCTCCGGCGGAAGGCTCCACACCTCGTTGAAATAGGCTTTTAGCTCCGCGGCGCGCCGGAGGCAGCCGCCCGCTTCCGCCCGCTCCCCCAGGGATTCCAGCAATTTGCCGAAGGCTGTGAGCGCCTGATAGAGGGCCGCAATGCTGTCGCCCGCCTCCGCAAGCGACCGGCCACCCTCGTTATAGCTTGCTGATCCGCGCCAGATATCGCCGCGCCCTTCCGGAACTCCGTTTTTCAAAGGGAACACCATGCCGTCGTGGCGCTCGGTAAACTCCCCGAGAATCCGCTCGGCAAACGTGCGCATCGGGCGCTCCAGATAGCGGCTATCTCCAGAGAGGAAATAAAGCTTGCAGATGGTTTCGACCAATTCATACTGGGCGGTGAGCTCCCGCACGAACCTGCGGTGGTTCGGCGTATCCATATAATAGATGCTGCCGTCAAAATTCAGCGCCCAAGGGGCATACCAGCCGGTATCCGCACAGGCGCCCTCCACAAAACAGCGCATCATCTGATAATTTTCTTCATGATACCCCAAATACTCGGCTCCGGCCGCCTGATGGACAAAATCCCGGATATAAAAGGCTGTGCGGTCATGATACCCCGCCCAATAAGAGGGGAGATAGTCTTTCGGCTGCGCCCACTGCCTGTTGGGCCGCCTGACCGCATGGCTACGGTTGGAAAACCGCCCGGACGGCCCATACCACTTCCCACCGTCCCCGCGGTTCACAGGCCCGGATTGCCCAGTCATCACAAAGGAGGCGGCCTTTTGCTGCGCCCAGGCCATCCATTCTGTTAGATCGGGATTGCTGCTTATCAATTCCACCTATCCTCGCCTTCCTTTCCTACAGGGCTGAAAAACCGGATTTGGAAGATTCGATTAAATTCCCGCTTCTGCACGCTCCGCGCGCTCCTTCAAATCCGCAATGATTTGCGCCTGCTTTTTTTCCGTCATATCATAGAACAGGATCGGAATCACCGCTGCAAGGCAGCTGATAACCGTGGTGATAATCATGATGTTGAAAATAGGCGTGCGAACCGCCTCCTGGAACAAAACGGTATAATCCTTCTCCAGCCCATAGTGCTCATAAAACCATGGAAGAATCAAATTGAAGAGCATCGTGGCCGCCGTTACCAACATGCCGCTGAACTGGGTGATAAAGCCCTCCAGCCGCTTGCCGGTCTTCCACTGCTGGTAGTCAAACACATCCGCCGTCATTGCGGATACCATAACGCCGTCGCCGCCGATCGCCACCGTGGAAAGATAGAGGCACGCGAGGAATAAAAACGGGCTCTTTGTGGTGACGAGCATCAGCCCCGCAAATACTGCCCGCAGCAGATTAAACCAGATGAGGGATGAGCGTTTTCCGATCTTTTTGGCCAACAGCGGCGCGAGCAGCATGCCCGGCACGGACGCTGTGCCGATCACGGCATTCATCACCCCCAGCACGGCGTCGCTGCGGATCACATAGATACAATACCATGCTAAAATCCCACCGATGCCATACTTCAGGCCGCCGAGTACGTTATAAAGCGTCATCAGCCAAAAATATTTATTGCTTTTGATCTCAGAGATGCCGTCCACAAAGCGGACCTTGGCCACATAGTTTCTGGGGACAACAATTTTTTCTTCCGTGCCTTTGAACGTCCACAAGCTTAAAATAATTCCAAACACAGAAAAAATCGGAAACAGCGTGCGGTAGGCGGTAAAGCCCGTCATTCCCCCCGGAAATAAGCCAGCCAAAATCGGGAAGAAAAGATTCACAATGGATGGGCCAAGGCTATAGATAAACTGGCTAACGGATAAAAGCCCCGTACGCTCCTCCCCATTGGGCGTGAGCACCTGTGCAAGGCTCGTAAAAGCGAGTGCATATAGGGATTGAAAAATCATCAGTAGTGCATAGATTAGGCTGAGCATCGTGCATTTGAGCGGATAAGAGAGTGAATTCGGAATAAACGCCATCAGAATCAGCAAAACAGCCGTCGGCACCCCGGTCAGGAGCAAATACGGGCGGAATTTGCCGTATTTTGTGTTGGTATTATCGACAAGCATGCTGATAAACGGCGTTTTCACCAGATTTAAGATGCTCATGACAATGGACATAATCGCAAGGTCCATCGGTGCAATTTGATAGGCCGAGCCCAAAAGCAGACAGTTTGCCGTAAGTGCAACATAGCCAAACAGCGAATTGATCGTATTCACGCCGATGCCGCCCACGGAATAGGCGACAAATTCTTGATAAGGGATGTATTTCCCCTCTGGCGGTTTGTCCCAATACGTTTTTACCCCTTCAACAGCCGATTTCAAATTCCATTTTTTCACAATCATTCCCCCCAACTTGATTTAACTGAGGCAGCCATTCCACACTGTGTATCAAAATACACAGCACGGATGCAACGCCTTCTAACAGATTTGATTGCTTACGAGCTCCCCTCCACGCAAAAATCCAATTCACAAAGCGCCCATTGTATGTTATGATAATAATATCACGAATAATCAGAGAGGAATATAGACAATATACTATGAAATATGAGGAATATCCAACCGGTCATCCAGCGCCGGAAGCCTCAACATCAGGTCAGACAGTGCTCCCAGGCAACGCTATTTTGGGCGAAACCGCATATAGCCCGGGCGACCGTGCCGTTACCCTCTGGCCGTTTTATGATCCGGCTCTTCCCGTGAATGTGATGGTCATTGGGGAAACAAAATGCGGCCCGGATTACCATGTGATCCGCCCCCGCTCCCGGATCATGGCAATTGAATACATTTCGGAGGGGGCCGGTATCCTGAAAATCAACGGCCAAACATACCGCCCGGAACAGAACTGCGCGATTCTGTTAACAAAGCACAGCGCGCACTCCTATGCGGCCGACCCGCAAACCCCCTGGCAAAAGCATTGGATCGTTTTTGACGGGCCATTTATGCAAAACATGATCGATTCCTATCTGCCAAAAAACAGCTATTGCTTTGCAAACTGTAACCTGCTCCCCTATTTTCATGAGATCAGCCGGTGCGTGCAGGCTCAGAAAAGGGATTATCCTCGCCTGCTCGAGAGCCTGACGGTAATCCTGCTCCAGATGGTTCTTCAAATGAACCGCGCGGTCACACAGCGTGAAACCTCCCTTCCGGAAAAGGTCCGAGCGGCCATCGACGCGCAAATCGAGGGGAAACTGTCGCTGGAAACGATCTGCGCAGAATTCAGCTATTCCAAAAATCACATTATCACGCTATTCCGCAACGCCTATGGCATCACGCCCTACCGCTACTTTGAGCAGAAAAAAATCGAGGTTGCCAAGCTCTACCTATGCAATACCAGCTTTACGATTGATGAGGTCGCTCAGCACCTCTCCTATGCTGACCGGAATTACTTTTCCAACTGCTTTAAAAAACACACGGGCTATGCGCCCGCAGAATACCGGAAAAAACACGGTTTTTAGGTATCGTGCAAGGCGCTGAAGGGCTTGGAAGCACATAAAATCATTGGAAATGTCAAGAGGCTGCTGCAAAGCATGTTGCAGCAGCCTTCTCTATCATTTCACCACCGTATGATCCATCGGCATTTACACGGAAAACAGCTGCTGCGCAAAGCGCACGCTCGCCATCGCGTCTTTTCCGTAAAAATCCGCGCCGATCTCATCCGCATATTCCTGCGTGAGCACCGCGCCACCCACCATAACCCGGCAATCGAGGCCGCGCTCCCGAATCAGCCGGATCGTGCGCTCCATCGCGGGCACGGTGGTGGTCATTAACGCGCTCAGGCCCACCAACCGGCAGCCGAGCCGAGCCGCTTCCTCCGCCACTTGCTCGCAGGGCACGTTTTTGCCAAGGTCGACCACGTCAAAGCCATAGTTCTCCAGCATCACCTTCACGATATTTTTGCCGATATCGTGAATATCCCCCTCCACTGTGGCGAGCAGGATCGTGCCGTGCTTCTCCGGCGCGGCGCCGCTTGCCTGCACATGCTCCTTGATCGCCTCGAAGGCGTTGGCTGCCGCTGCGGCGCTGCTCATGAGCTGCGGGAGAAACACCGTTTTCTTTTCAAACCCCTGCCCCACCTCATTGAGGGCCGGGACAAGGATCTGGTCGATGATCTCGTTGGAATCCTGGCTTTGCAAAAGCGCCTTTGTGCTCTCATAGGCCTGGTCCTTCAAGCCGCGCAGCAGAATTTCATAGAGAGAGAGCTCTTTCCCCTTTGCCGTCTGCTCTTCTCCTCCTGTGAAATGGGAGACATACGCGCCGCACTGCGGATCGAGCCCTGCAAGCGCACAATAGCTCAGGTACGCCCCGCGCATCGAGGCCACATTTGGGTTGATGATGCCCGCATCCAGCCCGGCCTGAAGCGCCAGGGTGTAAAAGGCGGCGTTGATCACCTCCCGGCTGGGTAACCCGAAGGAAACATTGGACACGCCGAGCACCGTTTTCACACCCAGCTCCCGCTTGATCAGGCGCACGGCCTCAAGCGTTGTGTGGGCTGCCTGTGCATCCGAGCTGATGGTCATGGTCAGGGCGTCAATAACGATATCCTTTTTTTCGATCCCATATTTCTCCGCTTCCGATACGATCCGCCGCGCAATCTGGAGCCTGCCTTCCGCCGTAGTGGGAATGCCGGATTCATCGAGCGTCAGCGCGACGATCACGCCGCCGTATTTTTGCGCCAGAGGAAAGACCTGGTCCATCACCTCCTGCTTGCCGTTGACGGAATTGATCATCGCCTTGCCGTTATAGAGGCGCAAAGCATGCTCCATAACCGCCGGGTCAGAGCTGTCGATCTGGAGCGGAAGCGCTGTAACGCACTGGAGTGCCTCCACGGCCTTGCCCATCACTGCCTGCTCGTCAATGCCGGGCAGGCCGACGTTAACATCCAGAATATGCGCGCCGCTCGCCTGCTGCTCGACCGCCTGCGTGAGCACATAATCCATATCGTTTTCCCGCAGGGCCTGCTGAAAGCGCTTTTTCCCCGTTGGGTTGATGCGCTCACCGATGATCACAGGGGCCACGCCGATCTCGCAGATTTCCGCATAGGAGGATACGATTGTTTTGCCCTTTCGTGCGACCGGCACGGGCGAAAGCGGTTTACAGCGGGCAACCATTTTACGAATATAGGCCGGCGTTGTGCCGCAGCATCCACCGAGCACCGAGGCGCCCATTTTCGCCATCTGCTCCATCTCAGCGGCAAATTCCTCCGGCAGCACATCATACACCGTTTTCCCCTCCCGCATGGCGGGCATGCCGGCATTCGGGTTGAGGATGACGGGCGTAGAGGTTGCCTCCAGCAGCTGCGGCAGGAAGCCCTTCATCTGCACGGGGCCAAGGCCGCAGTTAAAGCCGAGCGCATCCACGCGCAACCCTTCCGCCAGGCTGACGGCAGCGGCGATGGAGCCGCCGGTGAGCAGCTTCCCCTGTGCGTCAAACGAAAAAGTCAGGAACACGGGCAGGTTGGTATGCTCCTTCACTGCGAGCACGGCGGCCTTTGCCTCATAGGTATCCGTCATGGTTTCAATGATCGCGAGATCCGCGCCCGCTCGCTCGCCTGCCCGAGCAACCTCTGCAAAGGCGTCGACCGCCTCCTCAAACGGCAGCTCCCCCATGGGGGCGAGCAGCTTGCCTGTGGGGCCAATATCGAGGGCGACAAACCGGGGCTCGTCCCCTCCGCACTGCTCCGCCGCAGCGCGCGCGTTGGCCACGGCGGCTGAAACCACTTCTTCCACCGCATGCCCGCTGCCCGCAAGCTTCAGGCGGTTCGCGCCAAAGGTATTGGCGGTGACGACATGGCTGCCCGCCTGATAATACTCCATATGAATCTGCCGGACCGTCTGTGGATCGGTCAAATTCATCAATTCCGGCAGCGCGCCGGGCTGTAAGCCCTTCTCCTGCAAAAGAGAACCCATGCCGCCATCAAAAAAGAGCAGCTGCTTACCGAGCAACGAACGAATATCCAATGGAATCCCCCATTCCCGTACCAAACTCATCAGGCAAGTATTTCAGACAAATTTGCAACAATCTTCTGCGCAACGTCGGGCTTATTCATCGTATAGAGATGGATACCCCTCACGCCGTTTGCCAGCAGGTCAATGATCTGATCGGTCGCGTAGGCGATTCCGGCCTGCTTGAGCGCCGCGGGATTGTCGCCAAAGCGATCGAGGATCGAGCGGAATTTCGGGGTGAGCGTCGTCCCCGCTAACGCACAGATTCGCTTGATCTGCCGCCCGCTCGTCACCGGCATCACGCCGGCGATCACGGGCACATCAATCCCCACACGCAGCGCACGGTACAAAAAGCTGTATAACACATGATTATCAAAAAACATCTGTGTAATGAGAAAATCACAGCCGCAATCCACCTTGGCCTTCAGGTGGCTGAGGTCTGCTGTGTTGCTGGCACATTCCACATGCCCCTCCGGATAGCAGGCGGCCCCCACACAGAAGTCGCCGCGTGATTTTATTTCCTCCACAAGCTGATAGGCATATTTATAGTAACCAGCCTCAGGGAACGCCATACCGTCCGGGATATCGCCACGCAGGGCCAGCACATTCTGAATCCCCTTTGCCTTGAGCTCCTCAATCAGCCGGGCAACCTCCTCCCTGGAGGAGGAAACACAGCTCAGGTGCGCAAGCGCCACCGTTGCGCACTCCTCTTGAATGAAGGAGGCAATATCAATGGTGTTCTGGGAGGTGCCGCCGCCTGCGCCATAGGTGACGCTCATAAAATCCGGGTTATATTGAGAGAGCGCTGCTGCCGCCTCCTGCACGGGCTGAAAGGGCATCCCCGGCTTCGGCGGAAATACCTCAAAGGATAGCGTTACGTCTTTTTGCTTCAGGCATTCACGAATGAGCATGATACATCCTTCTTTCCGGGCGTGCTTTCACAAAAGCCGCCTGAATCATCGTTTGCGTCAGCAGATGGGGACAGCCGCCCCAGCCCTCCTGAGCGATACGATGAAAATATTATACCGGGCGCACGCCGATTTGACAAGCGGCAATTCCGCAGCCTTCAGGCATTGACAAGTGGAACGTGGGAATGGTAACATCAGCATAGGAATTTCAATTGAAATAGAGGGAGATTTCCTCTGAAAGGGAGCGTTTTGTATGCGCAAGGACCCGGAGAAAAAGCAGGCCGGAAAAGAGCGGCAAAAAAAGCGGCTTGCGGCGATCATTTCCATCTGCCTTTCCATCGCTGTTGTGATTGCCGCAATTGCCGGAACCATCGCCTATACGATGACAAACCAGCTCCCACAGGATGAAAAGCAGTTCTCCGAAAATGAGCGTAAGGTGCTGCTTCAGACTTTCCAACCCGTTTCGTCCGGGGAAAAGCAGCCGCTCCGGCGTGTGATTGACAGCCAAAACCCGCTCAACCTCGTCAATTACTATGGAGATGAGCCTCTGCTAACATTATGGAATGCGATCCCTGAAAATCAAAAGCCCTATACAGTGCTCTTGCTGATCCCAGGCCATACGCTCCTGCCCGGAAGCGACAAGGCGCTCGCATGGCTGGAAACGACCGCCGACGAATGCGAAAAAAATCAGATTCCATATGCCATCCAGAATATTAATGGGGAGTATCAGATGGAGGAGCGCATTCCAATTGCCTGGCTGGAGGAGCGCTTTGCCAGCCGGCACGATTATTTTTACGGTCTGAATGCCGCAGAGCTTTACAACGGCGTCATCTGGCGCGGCGAGGTGGAGAGCAGCAATGCGCAATATCTCATCGACTGCATTACCCTTGCGGCCAAATACGGCGCGTTTTTCTTTTGGACCGATACCAATATGAACTATGATAACGGCATGGTGCTCGAATGGTTTGAGAAAAATGAGGCCTTTTATTCCGTTTTTAAAAAGAATGCGGCAAACATCGTATTGATGAATAAGGAATCCTACGGCAACCCCTCCTCCTATTCCGTGATGCAGGGGCTTTGGCTGGCGGGACTCGTCGGCAACTGGGGCGTTGCCTCCGACTGGTGGCACTGGCAGGTGGATGGAGACAAAAAATCCCTCTTTGGGGAATATGACAAATATGTAGACGACGAATGGGATCTCATCCTCTCCTATCCTGAAAATATGTACGTCCAGTCCATGATGCTCGTCATGAGTTGCGGCGGCACCTGCTTCAAGGCGGAGGCTCCAAACTTCTCCACCTCCAACGGTGGGAAGCCGATCGCCGGCTTTCAATATGGCATCTCCCCCCTTTTCGACGCCATCCTCAACGGAGAGATTGCAATTCCAAGCCGGGAGGATGTGCTCAAGGAAACGCCTGCTGCGGTTTTGGGCCGCGCAAATTATCCAGATTTTCATTATAATTTGAAAGAGTCGAATTTGTATCCATCGACCGGCCGTTACCGGATTCTCCCCCTGCTGCCCTCTAACCTGCGCCAAGCCGAACGGGAGTTGTTTGCCCAAAACGGGATTGCATTGATCGATCAGAAAAAAGAGCAGGCTGATTACGACACCCTTTTCCCAGAGCAGGCGCAGGGCGATACCTATGCCGTGCGCACGAAGGATCAATGGTATTTTATCAACAATCTAGAAAACATGCAGGGTGCAAAAACAGCCAGCATGACACCGCTATACAGCAACGCCTCCGCCTTTTCCATCACCGCGCAGGAGCACACCTCAGCGATCGTCACAGAAAAGCAGGACCGCCTCTCTTTTTATCTCTCCAACTACCGCACTGATAAGGGAAAAATGATCAAGGAAGTCACACCGGAAATGCGCAAAAACAAAAGCTGGGTGGAGCTCTGTGGGGAATACCTGACGCTTGATGAAAACGGAAATCCGCTCGGGGTGGACGACAGCAAAATGCGTGAAACCACGATCACAGTAACCGGCACACTCAACGGCGGCGCGCCAAAGCTAATCCTACGCAGCAACATGGAGGGTGCCGTGCAAACGCGCCCCTTCACCCACACCACAAAATGGGACCCAGCCACTCAAACGCTCACGGTAACCATCCGGCATAACGGCGTGGTCAAGCTGGATATCCTGCTCGACCAGGCGGAACACGAGCTTATAATTGCTAAAAATGACCTACTCCCGAACAACCAGAAGCCGAAATCCACCGTCTCAACGGATGCACTGCAAAAGGCGGTGAACAACTGCAAGCTGCCAGAAAACGAGCAGTATATCGATTACACCTACCTGATCTTTCAAAGCGCGCTGGAACACGCCAAAGTCATCCTTTCTGAGGGGGCTGCTTCCCAGCAGGCAGTGGATGATGCGCAACATGCACTGGAAGAGGCCTACCGCGGGTTGCTGCCCGTTTCAGAATATGTTGCCCTGCTCAATGAAGTTTCGGCTATGAATCTGACCGGGTATGCACAAAACGCCATCGATAAGCTCTGGCTCTCTTTCGATGCGCTGTTGCGCGAAGTGCTTTCCAACCAGGTTTATGTGGCGGGCCGCAGCAATGAATTGCAATATAAATCCGTCTACCGGGAGCGGGCCTTTGATAAGACGGAAAAGCGCCAGGCACTGGAGGAAAAATACGCCGCCCTGCGGCAGGCTAGAAACGGCCTGCTGGATACCAAAACTTTCAGTTAATCAGAACATTTCCCTTTTGAAAGCGATCTGTAATTCTCTTGTAATCTTTGGATGGTATCATCCACCTAAGATGTGCTTGAGCCATACCAAAAATACAAGGCAAACCAGGCCCGGCTGTGCACCGGGCCTGGTTTTGCTGATCCGCCCTGCATGGAACAGATGTTTGATCTTTTGAGGCAGACATGCTATACTAAAACACATCTGTTCCTTGAGGAATTAATAATTTCCTCGACCGTTAGAGATAGGGGGTATAAAATGAAGAGGATTGCAGTGCTGGTTCCATGCTACAATGAAGAATTGACGATTGCAAATGTGATTGAAGATTTTCATCAGCATCTGCCGGAGGCGGATATCTATGTATACGATAATAATTCCTCCGACCAAACGGCGCGGGTTGCTCTGGAGCATGGCGCAATCGTTGTGCCTGAATACCAGCAGGGAAAAGGCAATGTTGTGCGCAGCATGTTCCGCGATATCGAGGCGGATTGCTACATCATGGTTGATGGGGATGACACCTATCCGGCAGAGGATGCCGTGAAGGTTGCACAGCTCGTGTTGGACGGCAAGGCGGAAATGGCCATCGGAGACAGGCTTTCCAGCACTTATTTCACAGAGAATAAACGCCCTTTTCATAATTTGGGCAACCGGATGGTGCGCGGGCTCATCAACTTTATCTTTAACAGCAACGTAAAGGATATCATGACCGGATGCCGTGCATTCAGCCGCCGCTTTGTCAAGAGCTTCCCCGTGTTGTCTGCCGGCTTTGAGATTGAAACGGAGATGACCGTACATGCGCTCGATAAAAACCTCGCTATCCGCGAAATACCGATCAGCTACCGCGACCGCATGGAGGGCAGCGTTTCAAAGCTCAACACCTTTTCCGACGGCTTCAAGGTGTTAAAAACGATTTTCCGCCTGTTCCGCGAATACAAGCCGCTTCAGTTTTTTGGGCTGTTCGCGCTGATCCTCGCCCTATTTGCAGCGGTGCTTTTCCTCCCGGTTTTAATCTATTATTTCCAAACCGGGCTAGTGCCGCGTTTCCCCACTTTGATTGTTTCCTGCTTCAGCGCGGTTTGTGCGCTCCTCTCATTTAGCTGTGGATTGATTCTGGATTCCATCCGGGTAAAGCATCGCCAGCTTTTTGAGCTCTACTTACATCTGCAAGAAAAGGAGAAAAAGGATTAAAGCATGAAAGCAACAACACATGCCGCCCCGGCATTCCAGCTTCCCGCGCCCTTACGCAACGCGCTTCTCTTTGGCATGGCTGGCATCTCCACCATGGCCGTCGCTCTTTTTTGGGAATTGAGCGTAATGAGCAGCGTTTGCCTGTTCCTTTTGGCTGGTATTTTTTATTTCTATTACAAATACGGGTTTCAATCCACCCGGCAAATCAAAGTGCTCGCCCTGCTCTCTGCAGCGGCATGCACGGTAATCGCCCTGTTGGGCAGATACAGCAAAGAGGATAATCTATACTACGGCATCCGTATGGAGGATTTTCAAAACAGCCCTATTCAGCAGGGCCTGCTGACCATTTTTATCGCAGCGGGGCTTTTTATTTTTTTCTACTTTTGCTTTCAGCGGCTATATGAAGGCGGCGGCAGGTTTACCATCCTGCGTACCAAGGCGCCGCCGATGGAAAACTGGGCCGTTTTTTTATGCTGCTTTCTGATGATTTTTATTTGCTGGCTGCCCTATTTTCTCGCTTACTTCCCCGGAATCCTCTCTAACGATTCCGTATGGCAGATGGATCAGATCCTCGGCATCCGGCCGCTGAGCAACCACCATCCCTTCACGCACACCATGATTATCAAGCTGTTCTATTCCATCGGCTACGCAATTTTTGGCACGGTGAACGGCGGGATCGCCACCTATACGTTGTTCCAGATGACAACCATGGCACTCATCTTCTCTTACCTGATCTATACGGTTTACCGCCAGGGGGCAAAAACGGGCTGGTGCATCGGGCTGCTGGCCTACTTCGCGCTGGTTCCTTTCCATGCGATGTACAGCCTGACAATGTGGAAGGATATCTTATTCGGCGGCGTGGTGCTGCTATTCGCCATCTCCCTTTGGAAGCTTTTGAACCGATACCGCAATGAGGAGCCCCTCTGGCCTGTGTTGCCCATGTTTGCCATCACAGGGGTTTTGATGAGCCTTTTGCGTACCAACGGCTTTTTGGCCTTTGCGCTGTGCATCCCGTTTGCCGTGGTGATGCTGCGTAAACAATGGCTGCCTGTGCTCGCTTCCGGCATGATTAGCGTGATCGTCACCCTGATTGTTCTGGGGCCTGTCATTTCCGCCTTCCATGTGATCCCTGTCGATACGGTAGAGGCGCTCTCAATCCCTCTCCAGCATATCGCGCGCATCATTGTTGATGAAAAGCCGCTGACAGAGGAGCAAACCGAGCTGATAGAAAAGCTTGCACCGGTAGAAGAGATCAAGCAGGCTTATCGGCCTACGATTTCCGACCCGGTGAAAGATCTGATCCGCAGGTATAACAATCAGCAGGCGTTTTCGGAGCACAAATGGGACTATATCAAGCTATGGGTCAGCCTTGCCTTCCAATATCCGGGAGAAATCCTCAAAGCGCAGGCCGATCAGACTTACGGCTATTGGTATCCGGACGTGCAGTATTGGAATGTGTGGACCTATATGCTCGATAATGACTTCGGCGCATCCATGACGCCTTTGATCGGCGGCCCGCTTTACGATTGGGTGACAAACGCGGCTACCAGCTACCGCGCCATTCCGATCTATGGGATGCTTTGGAGCATTGGGCTGAATGTGCTGGCAGCCTTTGCACTCGGTGCGATCTGCATCGTGAAAAAGCGGGCGCGGCTGCTGCTCAGTTTTCTGCCGGTTGCCGCCGTATTTCTGACGCTGATGATCTCCACGCCGGTGTATGCGGAATTCCGCTATATCTACTGCCTGTTTACCACGCTGCCCTTCCTTGCCAGCATCACCTTCCTTGCCCCACCGCCCAATCAAAAGAAGGGGAAACGCGCGGAGCCAGAGGCGGAAGCCGCCGGTTAAACGCATGATCCCCATAGCGATAAGCGCAGGCCCGGAAGCCAATCAAATGGCTTCCGGGCCTCAGCTTGTCGAAAAAGGTATATCGATTTGTCAAAATGCACAAAGATGATTTAAAAAGTTTGCTGAGAAAAACCCTATGCAATATTTGTGATTATGAATTACTTTGATCACAACAAAAAACTGAGTTTGCGCTCAGGCCGCGCGGGCCCTTCCTTTTGTCTTCTCACAAAAGGAAGCAAAAAGAGCCGCGGGGAGATCCCCGCGACCCCCGCACGGCACATCGGCAGCGGGGGGCGTTGATACACGATCAAACCCGTTCGGCGAGACGCCCGAAAACTCGGCGATTCACATCACCTCAAACAATTCGGGCGCTCGTTTGACCGCGCGTAACGCGGTCAAATCCCCTCACGAGCCACGCCGTCAGAGGCTGCAAATGCTGCCTTGGCCTTCCGCCAGCATTCTGCGCTGCATTTAGATACTGGTTACATAGGCTAATTCGCAATGAGATTTTGTGCACTTTTTTCTTTCATCTAGCTTTTTTGACAGACTGGAGGCCCGGAAGCCAATCAAATGGCTTCCGGGCCCTGCTTCTTTTACCCCTTATATTATAAAAAACTTGTAAGCTTTTTAAGCTTTGTGCAGAAGGAACATCACGCCATCCCGTTTAGGGAGGGTATTTTCTCCGCTCAAATTGGCTGCCCGCTCGATTTTGCGCCACTCCTTTGCATAGAGGCGGACCGTCTCCTTCCTGCCAGGGCGAAACGGTAGCTTCTCCAAATCGATCTCATAATGAAAGCTTTGTGCTTTCTCTGAAAAATTATAGGCCACTGCCAGCAATGCATCCAGCTTTTGATAAACCGTGACGAGCACCTCGGAATTGTCCGTATGGATCGGGCACCTGCTGTGCCAATAGCCAAGCATCTGCGCCTGCTGTATACCGAATGCATCCCAAACGCGATAGATCCGATCGGCATTATAAACACCCCAGCCGTAACGGTTATTCATCGCATAGAGCATGCCGACATAGGGGTTCCCGCCGCCCTCCAGCATCTGGCTGGTGTTGCCGTAGGGCAGGCCGCTGACCTCTGTGAGGATATAATCGGCGGAGAGCTTCTGGCAGTCAAACCCCTCCCCAATCCAGAGGTGATCCAGAAAGGGCAGGATATCGGCATAGATATTCATACACGCGGCATCGCCTGCCCGAGCCTCTTCATGGTTCCACATATGCATATCAATTAAGCCGCCCACCTGATCCAGCACTTTGCGCGCACGGCGCAGGGTGACGGCATCCAGTGACGTATCGTCGATGTAGATGCCCTTGATCCCGATCTGATCCACGAGCCATTGCAGGCCTTCAATATAATAGTTCTCAATCCGGGAATCCGGCTGGATGATAAAGGCAATATCATCATCCCCCTTGTGCGGGCCGGAGCGGTAATGCACTTGCCAGGCCGGAATCACATTTTCCCCAAAATAGCGGCGCAGCCACTCCCGGTCGTGGAAGGTATCAAGCCCCTGGCCCTTCTGCTGGAGGATGATTTCATTCCCAAAGGATTTATAGCAGAATACCTCGGCGGTATGGTTGCTCATCTCCCGCGCCGTGTAGTAAACTTTCACTCCAATCCCCTTCTGGGCCGCCGCCTGCACGAAGCGCTTCAGCCGCTTTGTTTCGATAAAGGGGTAGTTGATATAAGGATGCAAATCATTGCCATGGTGGACGTTGATATAATTCAGGCCATGTTGCTCCGCCTTTTTCAAATGCCGATCCTCGTTGCCCTTCATGGCGTTGCTGTGATAATAGCGCACGGAAAAATGCTTTTGATAATCAACCGGCTGAAAGGGCGTAAAGAAGAACTCATAGCGGAATACCCGCCGCTCGCCCTTTTTCAGCGAGAAACGCCCGGTGCAGGCCTCAAAAACCGCGCCGTTTTCCACCCGCAGTGCTTTCATCGTGCCAAGACCGTGGTTATCCCATGTTTCAACGGGGCGCGCAATCGGAAGATTGTGGTAATACACATTGACCAGCGGTGTGCGGTAATCCTCCGCCTTGAGGCGGATCATCGCGCCCGCGTTGACCGTGCCGATATACATACTGTCGTGCCGCTGATCGCCCCATTTGGCCGAAACCTCCGCAAACCGGCCGCCGCGTTTGCCCAGGCCGCAATTGTAAACCGCCGCCTCCGCGGAGAAAGGCGTGCGCAGGCAGATTTCCGTTTCACAATCCGCCATTGCAGAAAGCTCCGTAAAATACTCCAAATTACCCTCACAGCGGGCAACCAGCCTGGTGCGCACGTGCAACGCTTCACTGCGGCCCTCTGCCCGAAGCTCCGCCCAAGCGCCCCGGTTCTCAACGGCAGACGGCTCGTAGGAGATATCCTGGCCTTTGGCAGAGAATGTGACCGCCTCATTGAGCAGGGAACGCTGAACGCTTTCCATCAGATTGACGCCTTCATCAAAATAGCTCTCCACCTGCACGGGCTGCAGCCCGGCGCCCAGCCGGACGGTGCGGCCCAGCAGCTCTAGTGTTTGCCCATCCGTGCGGATGGGCAGGAAGGGCGGCGTAACCGCATCATCCTGTGCGCGGGTGCTATTGAGCCAGTTGAGGCGGGAAAGCCGCCACAGGTCATCATAGCCATGGTTTGCCACCTGCTGCCCCGCCACCTGGAAAGCAAGGGAAACCTCCGTCCGCTCCGCGCCCTCCAAACAGATGGTTACTGCATAGGAGCCCGGCGCCAGCCCGGAAAAATCCACGCCGATATAGAGTGGATTGATCCGGCCTGCCTGTGTTTCATAAGGTTTGGAAAAGAGGCGGCCGAATTTGTCGACCCCCTGCATATTGTAAATGGTCACACGCCCATCGAGACCGTGCGGCACAGCCGTATAGGGGCCCGAGCATTCACACAGCAGGAGCTGTACCACAAAATATTCATCTCTGCAAACCTGAAAGTGAAACGAAGTGCCTGGTGTGAGCCCCGTAAGCTCGCTGAAATCATCAAACAGCCGCACCGGCGCTTTTCGGTCTTTCTGATAAATCATCATGATATCATCTTTCCTCCAGCAGCCATGCAGCAAATTCATTTGCCGCAGCTTGGAATGTTCCGCGGCCGGTTTCTTTCATATGAGCATTGTAGTGAATCCCACGCAAAAAGGAAATCGAAAATATGGCACAATTCATATAAAAATCGGAAATCAATGCTTTTTGGAAACATCAAAAGGCCAATCCCAGCCATTTACAGAGAAAAGCGCCTGTTTTTCCCCTGGATTCGGAAATACTAGAGTGTGTTTTGAACGGTAACCAGGAAAGGACTGACGATATGAAAGCTTTGATTACAGGGGCGAGTTCCGGCATCGGGAGGGATTTTGCCCATGTGCTCGGCGCGATGGGCTGCGAGCTGATCCTCGTCGCGCGCCGGGAAGAGCGCATGGAGGAGCTAAAAAACGAGCTTCCCGTGCCGGTGCGGATCATCTGCGCGGATCTCTCCTCGGAGCGGGAATGTTTTGCACTATATGAACAGGTGCGGGAGGAGCACATTGATATTCTAATCAATAACGCTGGGTTCGGCGTATTCGGCGCATTCCAGGAGACGGACCTGACGGATGAATTAAAGCTCATTGACACGAACATCCGCGCCGTGCATATCCTGACGAAGCTCTTTTTAAGGGATTTTACGGCGCGGGATGCAGGGTATCTCCTCAATGTATCCTCTGCCTCCGCCTTTGCACCGGGGCCGCTGATGGCCGCCTACTATGCTTCCAAGGTATATGTGCTGTATTTGACGCTCGCCATTTGGAAGGAGCTGCGGCACCAAAATAGCCACGTTTCCATCAGCGCCCTGTGCCCCGGCCCTGTGGATACAGAGTTTGACCTGAAAGCGGACGTTACCTTTACGCCCGCAAGCAAGCCGAGCTACCAGATTGCGGAATGTGCGCTCAAGCAGATGTTTGCCCGCAGGATGCTGATCGTGCCGGGCCTGCAAATGAAGCTGGCTAAATGCTCGGCGCGGCTCCTGCCAACACGCGCGGTGCTTGCGGTGAGCTACCACTTGCAGCATCGGCGGCAACCGAAGCACGCAGCCATGCCAAAGAGCTTCCCCAGGCCCGATTAAAAAAGGGGTTGACGCACATCAAACATGTGTGTCAACCCCTCTTGATTTGAAAGAAAAATCCTCTTATCCTACGGTAATGACCGCGTGGTCATATCGCCCCATGCTGCGGGCGGCAACAACAATCTGCGTCCCTTTTGGCACCGTGGGGGCGATGGTCAGCGTGCCGTCCTGAGCGATGGCCACGCCGTCAATCTGCTTCTCTTCCACAGCGGCGAGATCGGCCACGATGGAATACTGCATCCGGTGGCCGGCGATCTCCTGCCCATATTGATCTTCCAGCCTGGCGGAAAGCTTCCGGCTCTCCCCTGCCTTGACGGAAGCGGGCGTGTCGCCGCTGAACAAAACGCGGCGCGCCGTTGGCTCCACATCAGAGAGGCGGAAATGAACCGTTTGCTTCACCGTATCGCTGAGATAGGCCGTGACAAAAATATCCTGATCCAAATCCACACCGGCGGAAACGGTCAACAGCCCGGTGGCCGGATCAATGGCCACGCCTTTCCGCTCAGCGGAAGGCGTGGAAGCGGGGGCTTCCCCATCCACTGTTTCAGAGAGCTTCCATTTGACCGTGCCCGCAATGGTCCGATCAAACTGATCGGTTACCGCTGCCGTCATCTGCTTGGTCCAGCTGCCGCTGGCCGGCACGAAAAGACAATCCGCCGTTTCACCGCCGTTGACGATGATGCTGGAGGCCTTTGCGGGTTCGTTTTTCTTATACACACGAAAATAATCAATGTAGGTATCCTTCGGGTAGATACCCGCATCCTCCCCCATGCCGCCGGTCGCATAAACGGAGAAGATCGTCATCATCCGGTAGTTGGGTGAGCGGTCCGTTTCGTTGACCAGCTTGTTATCCACATAGAATTTCGTCCCGTTTTCATCCCATTCGAAGCCATAAATATGATATTCGCTGGAAGGATCGCCCGGAATCTCCGACTCCGGCACCCAGAGGTATTCGATCTCATTGGAGCCGTTGGGATGAATGACAGGCCGCCATGCTTTCATCTTCTTTAACGGGGCGAGATAGGTTTCGATGATATCAAACTCAGCGGTCTGATTCGAATAATGGCCATAATAGGGGGCTTTTTCGCCGCTGAGCTGCGCGCCCGCATTCTGGTCATCCTGCGTGCCGACCATCCACCAGGCGAAATGGCTGCCATCCCGTGTGGAGGGCATTTTCAAGCGGATTTCAAAATAGCCGTATTTGGTGGCTAACCCGTCAAAGGTGGGGATCGCGCGGTTATAGGTGGCCCCGCTCCCCGTTTCGCCAAACTTGTGCAGGTGATCGCGCTCGAAGGACATGATGCCCGTCACTTTATTGCCATCCTGCGAGCTCCAGCGCTCCAACCCCTCCGGGCAGCGCAGCACAAGGCTGCCATCCTGGAAAAACAAATCCGCCTTTGTCCGCTCGTCATAATCCGTCCAGTGGCGCAGATAGTAGGGCGACCAATGCGCGGCATCCAAAGCGTCCCCATCGAACTCATCGTTATAGAAGAGCGTCCAGCCCTCTTTTTCCAGCGGATTGGCCGGAATATCCTGGAGGCTCTCATCCTTGACCAGCCGGATCTTTTGGGTGACGGATACTTTCGGCTCCGCCGCATCCGGGGAAGCGTCCGTAGCCGTCACACGCAGGGTAACGCTTTTTTTCAGCTCGCTCGTTACCGTTAAGACCTGATCCTTTAAGGTAACGCCCGCTACCTCTTGATCCAGCTGATAGGTTACGGGGTTGTCCTCAATCGGCGTATCCTCGCTGTCAAAAACCGTGGCTGTCACATTGCGCTGCGTGCTCCCGGAGGCGGGCGCGACGACCGCATAATCCCCCGTGAGCGCCGGGGCGTTAAAGGCGATCCGCCGCTGGTCATTGCGGTCTGTGCGGCTATGCAGCACAACAGCAGTGACGATGCCGCCGATTAGAGCCAGGGCCAGCACGGCGGCCAACACGATCCATAAAACCTTCTTCCTTTTTGTCATATTCGTTTCTCTCCTTCTTCCCCTGCGTCAAGCAGGGCTTATGTAGGCGGAAAAGGCAAAAAGCGCGCAAAAACCGCCTATTCTCCTGCCCACCGGGCCATTCACGGCAGGCAGCATAACGCTTATTTCAGCAGCTCATACATCAGGGCAGCGTCATTTTTGGTTGCATATTCATTGACGCTTTTCACCCGGGCGCGCAGCACATTGCCGCCCATTGTGATCTCCAGCTCATCGCCCACCTTTACCTCGTAGGATGCACGCGCCACCTTGCCGTTGACCAGCACATGCTTCGCATCGCAAACCTCGTTTGCCACGGTACGGCGTTTAATCAGCCGTGATACTTTTAAATATTTATCCAGTCTCAAATTCATATCCTCCCATTTTGCAGCGGGCAACATTCCGCGTTGAAACCCTGCCCGGTAAAAAGAGAAGGGCAGGCGCCCCGCCTGCCCTTCAAGCCGCGGCCTGCCCCGCCCGCCACACCGGCAGGCAATACACAGCAGCCTTTTCGCAGCCTTATGCCTTTGCAAATTTATTTCTTTGCAACAGCTTCCTTGAGCGCCTTGCCCGCCTTGAAAGCCGGCAGATTGGAAGCGGGAACGATCATCGCTTCGCCCGTTTTGGGGTTGCGGCCCTGCTTCTCAGCGCGCGCACGAACCTCAAACGTGCCAAAGCCAACGATTTGAACCTTATCGCCCTGAGCAAGTGCATCGGTAATGCTGTCCAGCACTGCCGCTACGGCCTTCTCGGCATCCTTTTTGGAAAAATCCGCCTTCTCGGCGATTGCGTTTACAAGCTCTGTCTTATTCATTTCTGATTTCCTCCACTTTCAAGAAATATTTATTAATCCATGAAATAGCAATTATTTCATTTGGATAGCAAATCAAGCTTTGCCTCGTCCCACAGGCCGTCCAGCTCGCTCAGGGACAGTTCTTCCAGCTTGAGGCCGCGCTCACGCGCTTTTTCCTCCACGCACGCAAAACGGCGCATAAATTTATCGGTAGCGGCGGTAAGCGTTTCCTCCGCATCGCAGCCGGCAAAGCGGGCAACGTTGACCGCGCTGAAGAGCAGATCGCCCAATTCCTCGGCGATTTCCTCCTCGCTGCCGCTTTCAATGGCGCCGCTGAGCTCAGCAGTTTCTTCATACAGCTTGTCCACCGCGCCGGAAATATCCGGCCAGTCGAAGCCAACCTTTGCAGCCTTTTTCTGCACCTTTGTGGCGCGCATCAGGGCCGGCAGCTCGCGCGGGACGGAGCGCATCGTTTCCGTTTGGCTCGTTTGCCCCTTGGAACGCTTTTTGATATCATCCCAATTGCGCAAGACCTCCTCGGAGCCCGTTACCTCCACCTCGCCGAACACATGCGGATGCCGCTCAATGAGCTTCTTGCACACGCCGTCCGCCACGTCTTCAAAGGTGAAGGAACCCTCCTCCGCCTCCATCTGGGCATGGAAAACAACCTGCATCAGCACATCGCCCAGCTCCTCGCAGAGCAAAGCCTTATCTTGCTTATTGATCGCCTCGATGACCTCATAGGTTTCTTCGATCAAATTTTTTTTGATGCTTTCATGCGTCTGCTCCCGATCCCATGGGCAGCCGCCCTCGGAACGCAGGCACTGCATAATTTGAAGCAGATCGCCGATCTCATAAACATTCTTGAACGAAAACCCATCGATCATTTGCAGCCCTCCCCGCATGCAGGAAAAATGCGACATGAGTATATTACCCCATCAGGCCGTATTTTTCAAGTATTTTAGCAATTTTTTCTCCCTTTGGCAGCATACCAACATCATCTTTGGATATTGCGCGGCTAAATAACAACGCCACTACATAAAACGCCACGGCAATCATAACTGCGATCAGCACAGATATATTGCCCGCGCTGAGCATGCTCTTGCCGAACAAGCCGCCCGCAGGCCAGATGCTGCCGAGCAACGTACTCAGGATGCCATAGCTTGCAAAAGCCGCCACGCCGCACACAACGGAACAAAATGCCGGCTTTAAAAAAACAGACATCACATTGATACGCACTTTCGAGACATGAAGCAGGAAATACAAGTTGATTGCGACCACGACAACATAGCATAGAATCGACGCATACGGCGCGCCCTGAATATTGATGGAAGGGATGCCAACCAGCACATAGTTGCCCACAATTTTGATCGCGGCACCGATCAAGAGGGATTTTACCGGCACATCCGTGCGGCCAATCGCCTGCAACATGTTGGTAATCGGCGCAGAGAGCGCCATGAGCGCTGTGGAATAGCCATACGCCTGCATGATTGGCACGGCAACAGGCACCAAGTATGGGCGGCTACCGTAGAGCAGCATCAAAATCGGATCTGCCAGCACCGCCATACCGATGCCGGCGGGCAGGCCGATGAGCAGCGTCAGCCGCAGCACGGATTCAATCGTAACCCGGCTCGTTTTATGATCCTTCGTCGCCCATGCGGCAGAAAGGACGGGCAGTGCGCTCACGCCGAAATTCATCGTGATCATCGGCACCAGGTTTTTAAAATTGATGGCGGCAGAATAGCAGCCGTAGAGATAATCCGTCACGCTGTCATCCGGCGTGCCCGTACCGAGCAAAGATTCGGCATACATCGACTTCATAATGCCCGCGGCCGCCGGATCATTCATAATGCTGGCAAGCCGAGCGCGCAGCATGCCTGCATCAATAATATTCGTCACGTTCGTGATGAGGGAGCTTGCAACGACGGGAATCGCCAGCGCAATCATCATTTTGGCGATCTCCTGGCCGCTGAGCGGTTTCGGGGAATTGACAAGATCGGTGCGGGTAAAGCCGTCGCCCTTCACTTTATACCGCAGAAACAGGTAGAAAAAGCCGATCATTGTGCCGATTGTAACACCCATCACGGCGGCAGCGGCGGCATACGGATAAATTTCCGCCATGGCCTCATCCATATTCTGCACTGCTTTGCCGAATACAACCCCACCGGAGGCGAATTGCGCCTTGCCTGCCCGGATGACGCCATAGGAGAGCAACAGCCCCAAAACCAGCTTGCCCAGCGCCTCAATGACCTGAGAAACGCCGGTGGGCACCATATTGCTCAGGCCCTCGTAATAGCCGCGGTAGATGGACATCGCGCAGCAGAAAAATACGGCCGGCGAAATGGCGAGGATGCTGTAAAACGTGTTGGGAGACTTGCTGATCCAGAAGGCATACGGATACGCCAGCAACAGCATGACCGCTGTGCCGACAATGCCGATGATGATAAACAGGCGGAATGATACCCGATAGGTCTGGCGGGCGTTGCGGTAGCGGTGCAGCGCTACATCCTGCGACACCATCTTCGCCACCGCGATCGGGATACCCGCCATGGAAATGGAGACGATCGGGGTATAGACGTCATACGCTGAGCTGAAATATCCAAGACCCACCTCGCCAAGCATGGCGGTCAGCGGGATTTTATAGAGCACGCCGATGACCTTGACGATGAGCGTTGTAATCACAAGGGTGATCGCGCCGTTGAGCATCGTCTGCTTTTTATTCGTCGGCAAGCGCAACACTTCCTATCCTGTAAAATAATTCTGTCTCCTTAACGCCGGCCGGAGGCGTCTCAGCGGCTACGGCCGCTGGCAAAACGGAGGGCTGCAAAGGGGGCGCGCCCGGCATGTAGGCGTATTAGTCCTCCCCCTGCAGGCGTGCGCCGCACTGGGAGCAAAATACCGCCTCCGGAGCATTTGCCGCGGCGCAGGCGGGGCAGGTCACGCGGTTGCGCAGCTCATTGATATTTTCTTTCAAATCTTTGATTGCGGCATTTGCTTCGTCGATCTCACGCACCAGTTCCTGCTCGCGCCCGGGGTCGGTCATGCCGTTTTCCAAATAATTGTAATACAGCATCCCAAGGGCGGCGTAACTGTCATTCAGCTTGTTTTCCAGCTCGGCGATGCTCAGCTTGTTCCGGGAGAGATCCAAAACCTCCTCTGCCTTTTTGCCAACGTTTTTGGCCGCAGACCTTGCGGTATTGACCGCATTTTCAAACAGTCCCATTTCAAGAACTCCTTTCGCACATCGGAAGCGATTTTTTGCTTTGTATTATACTACCAAATCCATGCGGAAGCAACTTTTTCAAACTTCAGGGGACAAACCGGCTAATCATTCCCCAAAAATTCCCGTAGCAAGGACTCCTCCGGCACCAACTCGCGCGCAATCGGCTCAAACCGCTCAAGGCTTGCGATCATGCGGGCCGCATCCCGATAAAAGGGGTGTTCCGGCCCGATTTGCCGCAGCATCTCAACGGCCTCTTCCCGGAATACACATGGTTCATATAAATGGATCGAGTTGATCCGCACATCGGCGTTGCCGCGGAAGGGGAAGAGATACAAATCCTCCCCGCGCTGCACGCTCTGCCAGAGCAGATAGGTTTGGTACACATCGGTGGCGCGGAAGCGGCTATCCCGGATTAGCCTGCGGACAAACCGGAGGTTGCGCTTATTCAAAACGATCTTCCCCTTCTCCGTATAGATCCGGGAAGAAACGCTGACATAGGCCTTGAGCAGATGCTCCGGTGGAAAAGCCTCATAGATCAGCGGATTCAGGGCGTGCAGGCCTTCTACAATAACAACGTCCCCCTTTTCTAGCTTTAACTGCTCTGTCTGGATGAGCCGCCGCCCGGAGGGAAAATCGAACAGCGGCAGCTCGCAGCGGCCATCCTGCATCAGGCGGCAAAACGTTTCATGAATCAGGGGGATATCGAGCGCATGTACGGTTTCAAAATCCGGCGTGCCATCGGGCAGGCGCGGGGAAAGATCCTGATTGAGATAAAAATTATCCAGCGAAACCGTATAGGCCCCGTGGCCGCTCTCCACGAGGGCCTGGGCGATTTTGCCCGCCGTGGTGGTTTTACCGGAAGCGCTTGGCCCTGCGAGCAGGATAATGGAAGCCGACCCCGACGACACGGCCTGCTCCGCCACCCGGCGGATAATATTGCGATAACGATCCTCCGACGCTTGGATAAACTGCTCCGGCTGCCCGGCCGCAAGGGCGTTGATGGATTCATAGTAATTATCGAGCCTTGACATAAGCTTCCTCCGGTGTGAATCGGTTATTTATATGACGCATAAAATTGCTTTATGCGCTCTTTGCGCTGCATGAGCTGCTCAAACCGCTCATTATACTCATATGGATATTTATAATTGAAAATGCGTTCGATCCGATCGCCATGCGGCGCCTTCAGCTTTGTCACGGCCCCCGCGCCCGCGGCGAGCACGGTGTGGCATTCCTCCATCATGAAGATATTGTAAAGACCTTCGTGCCCCTTTTTGCACCAGCCGACGTTTTCCAGATTGCCGAGGCATCGGCTCTGCCGGTACATATAGTATGGGGAATGGCCCGCCGCCGTGAGCGCTGCCTGTGCGCTGGCGAGCATATTGCCGGTGAGCGACGCATCCCCCGCCCGCTGCTGATGGGTGACAAGCGTGGAGGAGCGCTTGAGCGCAAGGGTATGCACTGTTACGCTCTCCGGATCGAGGGAAAGCGTTCTGTCAAGCGTTTGGCAAAAGCTTGCGGGCGTATCCTTCGGAAGCCCGGCGATGAGATCCATATTGATATTGGAAAAGCCGTGCGCCCGCGCAAGCAGGAAGGAGTCCTCCGCACACTGCGCCGTGTGGCTGCGGCCGATCTCCCGCAGCACTTCGTCATTGAAGGTTTGCGGGTTGATGCTGATGCGCGTCGCGCCCATGCGTTTGAGCGCTTCCAGCCGCTCATCCGTCACCGTATCCGGCCGCCCGGCCTCCACAGTATATTCCCGCACGGTGGAAAGGTCAAAATTCCCCTCCACTGCCGCATGCAGGCGCAAGAGATCCTCCGCCGCAAGCGTTGTGGGCGTGCCGCCGCCATAATAGACCGTTTCCAGCCGGAGGCCAAGTTCGGATGCAATCCGGCCTGTGATTGCAAGCTCCTCACACAACAGCTCCACATAGCGCGGCAAAAGCTTTTGAGCTTTGGAGGCTGTGATAGAATGCGAAACAAAGGAGCAATAGCTGCACCGCGTGGGGCAGAATGGAATGGAGAGATAAAGGCTGAACGATTCCGGGCGGGAGGTATCCATGATGCGTTTCTCCGCCTGTGCCACGTCAAAGGCGAGCGCCGTTTTCTCCGGCGAAACCAAAAGCCGGTTTTGAAAATACGCCCGCGCGCCCTCTGCTCCATATTGGTCGGTCAGCCGGTTCATCAGCTTGGAAGGCCGCACGCCTGTGAGAATGCCCCACTGCGGGCGGTAGCCGGTTGCACGCGACAGCACATCAAACAAAACGACGGCCATACGCCGCTCGCACTCGCCCTCTTCCCGCGCCTGCTGAGCCGGAATCAGCTCCTCCGCGCAAAAGCGCTTCCCCTCCAAAAGCACCTCGCAGGAGACCCTGCTGCCGCCCGGCGTTTTCCGCAGCGCCGTTGTCACATGCGGCTCGCCCGGTTCATCTAAAGCAACCGTTTTGATCTGCTCCTCAGGAAAAAACACCCGGCAAAGATTTTCCATTTCATAGTGAAAAGGATGCCCGTCCGTATATAAAATCATCCTGTTCGCCTCTCCCCTCTCGCCTGCGCCAGTTCAATGATTAAAACTCAAAAAGGCTCTGATCCAGCTTGCGTTTGCGCAGGTAGCGGTTATGCGTGCGCTCATGGGCAAGCGTCGTCTCCCGGTTGTGGCCGGGGGAAACCCGATAGTCACCCTCTAAGTGCGCCAGCCGCTCCAGGGAATGCATGAGCGTTGCATAGTCTCCGCCCGGTAGGTCGGTGCGCCCGCAGGTGTGGCAGAAAAGTGTGTCGCCGGAAAAAATCACGCCATCCACAACAAAGCATACACCTCCACGCGAGTGGCCGGGCGTATGCAGCACATGGATGGAAAGCCCGCCCAGCGGCAGCTCCATCCCCTCCTCCAGAAAGGCATCCGGCGCAACATATTCCTGCTGCCCGGGCAGGTGCGTATCCGCAAGGCTCTCGTGCTCATCCGTCAGGCAAGCGGCGTCTTCCCTGTGAATATACAGGGGCGCGCCGGTCAGCGCTTTCACCTGCGCCGCACCCATCAGATGGTCGTAGTGCCCATGCGTGAGCAGGATATAACGCACTTTTTTCACCGCATCGCTTTGCAGATAATCAATCAGCGGCTGCTCGCACGCGCCCGGATCGATCACCGCCGCTTCCCCGCTCGCCTCATCGAGCAGGATATAACAATTGGCCGCAATCGGCCCCATGGAAAAGCACTCAATTTTCATTCTTTGATTCCATTCCTTTGCACCAATTTACATGAGTTTCCGCCTGCGCATGCCGCTCAACTTCGGGCCCACTCATCCGTATCCAGCAGGATCGTCACCGGGCCGTGATTGAGGAGGGATACCTCCATATGGGCGGCGAACACGCCCGTTTCCACGCGGGCAACGCCGAGCCTGCGCAGCGCCTGCACATAGGCTTCATACAATCGCTTTGCCTCCTGCGGCGGGGCAGAATCCGTAAAGGAGGGGCGGCGGCCCTTGCGCGTATCGGCGCAGAGCGTAAATTGCGATACCACCAGCGCCTCCCCGCCGGTATCGAGCAGGGAGCGGTTCATCTTGCCCGCCTCATCTTCAAACACGCGCAGCAGGGCGGTTTTTTCCGCAAGCTTTCCCGCTTGCGCATCCGTATCCCCCTGCATCACGCCGAGCAGGATGAGAAAGCCAGCTCCCGTTTTTCCAACGGTTTCTCCCTCTACGGCAACGCTCGCATGAGAAACCCGCTGCAGCAAAGCACGCATTTTAATAACGACTCCTTTTCACGAAATCATAAAAAGCCTCTTTCATTCGGCAATCCGCAAAAAACGGGCTTCATAAGGCCCGAGCGCAAGCCCGGCGGAAAGATGCACCGTTTCCCCCGAAATCAGGTCGATCGCATCCCCTGTGCCTACGGGCGCGGTATAGGGCGCACCCTCCGCATTGAGGGTCACCAGTACCCGCTCGCCCGGCACGGCCCGCTCGAAAACGAGCTGCCGGTTGGTAACGTGCACATTGCGGTAACCGCCTTCACACAGCGCCCGGCTCTGCGTGCGCAGATGAGAGAGCGCTTTCACCCAATCGGTCCATCCGTTCGGCTCCGGCGCGTCAAAGCAGGGGCGCAATGCATCATCCCCCGCCTGCTTCTCCCCCTGCGCGCCCCACTCACTACCATAGTAAATGCAGGGGATTCCCGGCATACCAAACAGCAGCGCAAAGGCAAGGGGGATATGGCGCTTCTCCTTCAGGATGGAGGCGATGCGGGAGACATCGTGGTTATCGATGAAGCTGAAAAGATGCTTGCCTTTATAAAGCGTCCAGTTCTCCGGGCCGAACTGCCGGTTGAGCGAATAGGAAATTTCAAAGAAATTCAGCTCGTTTAAGCTGGAATAAATGCCCTTATAGCATTCATAATTTGTGCAGCTGTGGAGCATTTCATCATTGACGAGCTGATTATAATCCCCAAACAGCGCTTCCCCCAGCAGGAGGAATTCCGGCTTGAGCGTATCACAAAACGTGCGCAGCTGCCTGAGAAAATCGCGGTCCAGGCAATAGGCCACGTCGAGGCGCAGGCCGTCGATATCGAATTGCTTCACCCATTCCCGGATATTGTAGAAAAGGTGCTCCACCACGGCCGGGTTGCGCAGATTCAGCTTGACAAGCTCGAAATGCCCCTCCCAACCCTCATACCACAGGCCGTCGCCATAGCCGTTATCCCAGCCAAAGTCAATATAAAACCAATCCCGGTAAGGCGACTGCTCCCGATTTGCCAGCACATCCTGAAACGCCCAGAAGCCGCGGCCCACATGGTTAAACACACCATCGAGCACAACCCGGATGCCGCGCGCGTGCAAATCGTTGCAGACATTCGCAAAATCCGCATTCGTGCCGAGGCGGCAGTCGATCTCGCCATAGTTGCGGGTGTCATACCCATGGTGGTCGGAGGAAAAAACAGGCGAAAAATAGATGGCCCCCACGCCGAGCGAGGCAAAATAATCCGCCCATTCTAAAACCTTTTGAATCCGGGGTTGAAGCACGCCGTCGTTTTCACGCGGCGTGCCGCAAAACCCCAAGGGATAAATCTGATAAAAAACACTGGTATCATACCACATAAACGGTAAAACTCCTTATCGTGAGTGGAGAAAACGGCAGCCGGCGCTGCCAGCTTACCTCCACACTCCATTCGTTGATGAGCACGGACGCCGCCCGGCCGCGGAATGTGTGCCGGGCTATCAAGCGCGCAGGAAGGCTCACCGCGTTCCCTCACGACCGTTGGTCACGCAAAACTCCTTTCCCATGGCGATATTGCCCACGCCGTTGAGAATAAAGCTCGGGTGATAGGGAAAGCTTTGCGCCGTGCGCTCACTGGATACGCCGGAGAGCACAAGCACGGTATCCATGCCGGTTTCCATCCCCGCGACGATATCGGTATCCATCCGGTCGCCAATCATGGCTGCATTGGCACTGTGCACGCCGAGGAGCTTGATCCCGGTGCGCATCATCAAAGGATTGGGCTTGCCGACAAAATAGGCCGTGCAGCCCGCCGCAAGCTCAATCGGCGCGATAAAGGCGCGGCAGGCCGGGATGATGCCCGCCTCGCTCGGGCCCGTCATATCCGGATTGGTACCGATCAGCTTTGCGCCGCCCCTCACAAATTTAACGGCGCTGAGAATGGAATCGTAATTATAATTATGAGTTTCCCCTACGACGACGTAATCAGGATTCACGTCGTTCATCGTGATTCCCGCCTCATACAGGGCGTTGACCAGGCCGGGCTCACCGATCACGTAGGCTGTGCAGCCTGGCTTCTGGCTGTGCAAAAATTTCGCGGTGGCCAGCGCACTGGTATAAAAATGCTCCTCGCTGATATCCATCCCCATGCGTTGCAGCTTCTGCCGAAGCTCCCGCGGAGAACGCTCGCTGGAATTGGTCAAAAACAAAAAGCGCTTATTCTCCCGATACAGCCATTCCACAAACTCCTTCGCCCCGTCAAGCAGGCGATTACCATGATAGATCACGCCATCCATATCGCAGAGGAAGCCCTCCTTTGCGCGGATGCGGTCGATCGCAGCCTCCATATCCAACATTTTAAAATCCCCCCATAACCCCTTGCTCACACCGCAGTGCGATTACTCTGTGTGATTAAGATTATACCGTTCCAGGAAAAGGAAGGCAAGTGCAGGATGCGGAAAGGAGCGGTTTGCAAAAATTTTTGCATGTTGGCTGCTGTTTTTTTGCAAAAAATCACCGCATGGAGCGCGTTCTTTTTTCTTTTACACAAGCAATCCTGTATTCTATAAGCGGGAATAAGCACTGGTGACAGAATTGAAACAGCGTCCGAAAACCGCTGTTTCAACACGGAGTTGATATTGACATCCGCCTGCCGGCATGCTATGGTACTAAAGAAAGCACCAGAACAAGCGGAAAAGCACGATTCCAATATGCCAAATCCGTATTGCCCTGGGCTTTCTGGAACACAGGGAATACAGCATTAGGATAACCAAAACCACACGGAAGAGGTGCCATATGGAGGAAACAAAGAAAAATAAGCGTAGCAAGCGCACGATCATTTTAACGGTTGTCATCATGGCCGCCGTTTTTCTGTTTCTGGTTTACCTCAATCAACGGCCATACGCTCATGTCGAGGTGCAAGCGCTCTCCGACCTCAATGCCCAGCAGATTGTGCAGAAAGCCGCCTCCAAGATGCGGCTGGAGCCGGAAGAACTGCGGGTCACGCCCTCCGGGAAGGTCACGTTCGACGTGGATGAAACAGGGAAGCTCGTGCGTCCGCTTCAATTTGATCTGCACGGCGTTTCCGGAGAAAACGTACAAACGGCTACCCTTCTGTTTCGCAAGCCGGGGCTGTATCTCTACCGCAATCAAACGGAAAAGCTGCCGAAAAATTATACCGAACTGCCGGAGTACGCACAGGATTTCGATCTTACAACCTTTTTATCCGCACTCCATGCGCTTCCGATCACACAGGCGGCAAAGCTGACCGGGGCAGAAACAGTGATTTTCTACACAGTGGAATGGGTTTATGACGCTCCCCCATTGGAAACGCTTGCGACACTCGTCTGGAAAAATGGCCAAGTGCGGCAACAGCAAGGCGCCTTTGAAAGAACAGACCGGGAGCAGCAGTGCCTTTTCACCATCACGCCCCACACTGGGCACGTAAGCGATTTTCAAAACCGGGTGCAGGTTGTGATGGATATGGGCGCCGGCGGGCAGGAACAGTAACTTCAAAAACAGAAGAGGAACATCGGATATGAAACAAGAGCAACGGCGTTACGTCAGCCAGGAGCTGATTTTGGCGGAAGCCATTAAGGAATTGGGTAAATATGGATATAGGGACGCTTCGGTCAACCGCATCTGTGAAGCAGGGCAAATTTCAAAAGGGCGGCTGTTTCATTATTATAAGGATAAGGATGAGCTGTTTTTGACCTGTGTGCAGGCCTGTTATGACCATTTGCAGCAAGTGCAGGAATTCTTCCGCGCTGAGCCGGAGGAGGCGCTTGCGCAAACCTTCCACCGGTATTTCCGCCTGCGGCAGCAGCATTTTCAAAATCATCCATATGAGGCGCTGATGATGCGCGTGGCAGCGCTCTCCTCGCCTGCGCACTTAAAGGAACGAACAGATCAAATGATGGATCATTTTGTGGAGGCGACCTCCCGGGTGCTCTACCAAATCCCTGCCAACGTGCAGCCCGCGCTGCCCCATACTAGAGTATGCCTCCGAAGTGGCCAGCTAAAACAAGGAATATGGCAAAGAAGTTGCAAAGAGTACGGCAAGGAAACCGCTTCTGAATATAAGGAATATGGGCTTCAGAAAGCAATGGAAGCGCTGCAAAAGGCCGGCGTCCGCTGACCATTTCACACAACATCCCCGTTTCACCTCATAGAATATACCAAATGAGCCGCTGCAAATCACTTTGCAGCGGCTCATTTGGTCAGCACTTGGCCTTTCGTGAGGCCAAGTGCTTTTCTTTATTTCATTGCGGTTTCCCACAGCCCGCCCTCGCTACAGCAGGCATACAGCTTCCCTCTGTGCATGCGCGGCAGCCGCACCTGAACGCTCTGCTCCGGATAAAGCCTGACCAGCACCGCCCGGTCGCATGTGACCAGCGCGATAAAAGAGAGAGATAGTGCGCTTTCTCCATCGGATGGGATGAGGTGACAAAAAATTCATCCTCCACCTCTTCCACCGTCAGCCGATGTATCTCATCTGCAGGTTTCGCCTGCAAGGGCTCTAGCTTTCTGCCGCAGCAGGAGATCTCCGCCGTGCCCGTACTGCACAGAAGATTCCCGCAGCTGGGGCACAGATAAAATTGAACCCGTTTCATATCGCCTTTGTCCGCCTCTCTTTCCCCCAATTCACCGGATAACAGGTGTTCTACCGCAACGCCCAGCAGGCCGGATAGCTCCGGCAATAGCGAAAGCTCCGGGCATCCTGCGCCGCGCTCCCATTTAGAAACTGTGCGGTCGCTCAAGTGCATCGCCTCTGCAAGCTGCTTCTGGGTCCAGCCCTTTTCCCTGCGCAAGGCGGCAATGAGCCGGCCTGTTTTTTGGCTGTCCAATTTGGCATCCTCCTTTCGATGACTCTCTCAGGATACCCTACCGGCAGCCTTTTTGCAACAAACGCTCCGTAGAGTGGGAAAAACGACCGGCTACTTTTCCGCCTGTTTGCGCTCCTCCCGTGCGGCAAGAGCGGCCTCTACCTGCTTTTTCTTATATTTGACGGTATCGATCAGCTCGCGTGGCACCAGAATGCCATGCATATGCGGCTCCAGGAATGGGTAAAACAGCCGCAGAAAGAACTTGGAAACCGCGACAAACGGCCTAAAATGAAGCAGCCGCGTCGCCATCATTGCCATCTCCCCCGCAAGCTCGCGGATGGTAGGCGCGCTGCCTGGGCGGATATGCACCCGCAACCGATCAAAATGAAACCGGAGCGTGCGTTTCGCCACCGTTTCCAGCGGACGAATCCACACCTCCAACGTTCGTTCATCCAGCCATGCCGCGCTGGCGCATACGGTATAGCTGATGCCGCCGAGCACAATCTTACCATAGCGCTGGTGGCCATCCATCCCGCAGGAGACGGTATTCGTTTCATCCCCCTCCGTCCAGGTCATGGCGCATTTATCCACGCTAAAGGCAAAGAGAATCTGATCAAAATTGCCCGCTTTATCGCGCTTGAGATAGGTGGCGGCGATGGGCAGGATGCTGGGCGGGAAATGAATCAGGTTCAGCGAGCGGCGGCGCTTAACGTGGATCACGCTTTGCTCCAGCCGCTCTTCCATGCGGCTGCGGATGCCAACCGGCACCACATCCAGCGGATAGGCCTCCTCCAGCAGTTCCGGCGGAACGGGAGGCGATTTCTCCACCGTTTTTTCCTGAAACGCCTTGGGAAAATGCCGCCAAATGCAATCCAGCACAGCTTGTTCATCGAGCGCGGCGTTTGTCATCACCAGCACGGCGTCGTACTCCTCAAAGACGATGCCAAACTGCGAAAATAAACCATCCGCACGGTAGGCGTGCGCCTCCCCCTTGCACCGCCAAAGGCCAAAGCCATAGCCTGCGCTCGTATCCGCCCCTTTGCTGGAGGAATTATCCGTTTGCTTCTGCGGCGCCGCTTTGGCCCAAAAGGCGGGAATCACCTGCTCGCCCTGAAAAACGCCGCCCTGCTGATAACAGAGCATGATTTTGGCCAGATCCTCCGTTCTCAGCCAAAGGCCCCAACCGCCGGCCTCCACGCCGTTTTCATCTGTTTCCCAAAAAGGCGTTTGGATGCCCAGCGGGCGGTAAAGCCGGGGCGTTAAAAATTGGGTAACGCTTGCTCCCGTCACGCGGTGAATCGCCGCACAGAGCATATAGATGTTTTCATTGACATATTTCCAGCGGCCGGGCCTTCCCTCCCAGCCGGAGGCAAAAAAGCGGGCAACCCAATCCCCCTTCTCCTTTGGATCAAGAAAATTGGCCTCCTTGCCGCTCTGCATCGCCACCAGATGAAAAATCGTCAGCTCCCAGAGCGGATCATCCGGCGACTTTGGCATATATTCCGGGAAAAGATCCAAAAGGCGGGTTTGCAATGTGAAAAGGCCCTCGTCAATGGCAAACCCCACGGCAATCGCCGTTACCGTTTTGCTCACGGAATACATTGGATGCGGCAAATCGGGCGCAAAAGGCTCATGAAATGCCTCCGCTGCAACGCGACCGCTGCGCAGCACCATATAGCTGTGGTTTTCAATTCCACTCTTTTGCAAATCCTCCACAAAGCGGAGAACTTCCGCGGAGGAAACGCCCGCCTCCTCCGGTGAACCGGCGCGCAGCAGCGGCGCGGTCGGATAATCGCCCATTCCCTTTCGCCTCCCTGACTGATCACAAATCATGAATTATATTAGTATAGCACACAAGCGCCTGTCCTGTCACACGATCAGAAAATAAATCCGTTTCCCTGAGCATTATAAGGCATTTTACGATATTCATTGCTTGAAACAGAGCGGTATGATAAAATAAAACCCAAGCTTTGGTTTGCTTTTGGCAGTTCAGAGGCATTTACAATTAGAATACACGGAGGAATCTCTTGATATGAATACGCCACAGCTGGAAACAGAAAGACTGCTATTAAGAAAGTTTACACAAGCAGATATGGAGGCTCTGTATCTGCTTTTGAAAGACGAAGAAGTGAATACCTTTTTGCCGTGGTTCCCCTTGAAGAGCCTAGAGGAAACAAGAGCCTTTTATGAGGAGAGAATCGCAGTGAATGATCAAAAAGACCGCGCCTATTTTTATGCGATTTGCTTGAAAGAATATAATGATCCGATCGGTTATATCAAGGCAGATATGGATGATAGCTATGATTTCGGTTATGCACTTCGGAAAGAATTTTGGCATAGAGGAATCGTTACGGAAGCAGGCAGGGCTGTTATAGAACAGTTAAAAAAAGATGGTATTCCATATATTACGGCTACCCATGATGTGAATAATCCCCGAAGCGGCAGTGTGATGAGACAGTTGGGGATGCAATATCAATATTCGTATGAAGAGCAATGGCAACCAAAAAATTTATTTGTTACCTTTCGGATGTATCAATTCAATTTTGATGGACAAGAAGACAGGGTTTATCAAAAATATTGGGATCTTTGCGATACACACTTTATAGAAACGGAAATATAAATGTCTATTGATCGGGCGGACGCTTTGCAAACATTCTGGATTCCTTTCTTAAAAGGCAGGTTGACTTTTATGCCCGGTATCGTTTATATTGACAAATAGGAAAATATAAAAGCAGGGGCATTTCGATGGATTATCAGATCAGGCGCATGAAGCGCAAAACAGTCGGTATTTATATCTCCAATGGAGGCTCAATCGAGGTGCGCGCGCCTCACAGCATATCCAAAACGGACATCGACCGTTTCGTACAGGAAAAGGAAGCATGGATCAAAACCCAACAAGCCAAAATGCTGGAGCGCAGACAGATACAGGCCACCGATCCAATTCAGCCCGGTGGAATGGTGGTATTTCTCGGTAAAAAGTATCCATCCGAGCCTTCGCAAACAAAGGCCGTTTCCTTCGATGGAACGCGCTTTTTGCTGCCCAATCTACCAGAGGCGGAGCTGCGTGCCGCACTTGCGGGATTTTACCGTGACGCAGCAAAAACACTTTTGCCAAAAGCAGTGGAGCGCTTTGCCCCACTCGTTGGAAAGGCTCCCCAGCAGGTGCGTATCACGTCAGCCAAAACACGCTGGGGCTCCTGCTCGGCAAAAGGCGGGCTCAATTTTTCCTGGCGGCTCCTGCTTGCGCCGCCGGAAGCAGTGGATTACGTTGTTGTTCATGAGCTTGCACATCTGGTCGAATTTAACCATTCTCCCCGCTTTTGGGCAATTGTGAAGGGCATCCTGCCGGACTACAAGGCCCGCCGTCAATCTTTGAAGGAAACACAAGAGGCACTCCTGCGGCAGGGATGGTAAAAAACAGCAGTGTTAATTCGGGAGTTACCTTACCAATCTTAAAGCTCTGATGCCTGTGCTAAGCGATGTATTTATCATTCTTTCCGTACCGCTATAGAGCCTTTTACGACAGGGCGTTTGACGGTCCGGTTAAGGATGAATATAAGGTCTGTCTGCTTCCGCAGGGTAAGCTCGCCGTGGGTTGGATAGCGACCGAAAAAAACTTTACCGATTTGCTTATCGCGCGCTTTGATCCGTTCGGAGCAGAAGAAGTTGAAGAAACCGCTGAGTATTTCAGAAAAGATAATCCTTCCCTCGGCAAAAAGCTTTTAAGAGGCGGACAGTTTGTGAAAATACCTGTAAGACAACCGCTTTCGGTTATGGTATGCGACAGATTCGCCGCAATTGGAGACAGCGCGTTTATGACTGTTCCCGTTATAGGTTCTGGTATCGCCAATAGCCTCAGAGCTTCAAAAACGCTTGCTGAAACGATTGCTGCCGACAAAGATGAGGTGTTTAATGCGGAAACTCTTTGGCATTATCAAGTGAGATATTATAAGGAACTCGGCTCGGGACTTGCGCCGCTTGCCTGCGCCAAGCTCGCGTTGACGAATATTACTCCCGCTCAGCTTGATTTTATATTTGCAAGCCGTATTCTGACTGAAGAGGATTTGACAATAGGAGCGAACTCCACAAGGATAACCGACTTTTTAAGTCTCACTCCCGCCGAATTTATACGGCGTTCAAAATCGGTCATTAAGGATGTGGATCTCTTGGCAAAAATCGCTAAGGTGGGTGCTGATGTCGCGGAGACTGTTGTGCATACGGCGGCCATTCCAAAAAAGTGGAACAGAGGCGCGGTGCTCAAATGGGCGAAAAAATACGATTCCGTATTTACGGTATAAAAACAATCCCGAGGAGCAGTTGAACTGCCCCAAATTGTACGGATAGCACAAAAAGCACCTCTAAGGTAGTAAATATTAAATTTTAAGCAACATACTGACTTCGTTTTTCAAGCGAAGTCAGTAATGTATTCATCTATCAGAAGGCGAGTCTCGGGTAGTGTCAAGAAAATTGTGCTACACTCGTATACGGTGGGATATTTACCAGCGGGACAATCCCAAGTTTTATGTAAACCTTCGATGTGGTGTAGAATAGAAGCACCACATCGGAGGTTTTTACTATGGGAAGAAAGAATCGCAGTCCCGAAGAAAACGAGCGCAGAGCAAAAATCCGTGAACTGCTACAAGCAAGTAATATCAGCAGCATGGATGACATCCAGAATCTGTTCAAGGAAACCATTGGCGAATTCATGGAAAATGGACTGGATGCAGAACTGGATGACGAACTCGGTTACAGCAAGTACGATTACAAGAACAAAGACACCGACAACAGCCGAAATGGGCATAGTAGCAAGATGCTGCGCACCAGCTTCGGGGAAGTTTTCCGTGCCCCGTGATCGCAAGGGCGAATTCGAGCCCCAGGTGCTGAAAAAGAGCCAGACCAGCATCAGCCAGGACATAGAAGAAAAGATTTTGTCTATGTACGCATAGCGACGTTCTGTCGCATTGGGGCATGACT